>Ga0326730_1000037_pt1 | contig 40743 bp, 36 predicted proteins | sample MHFSIPfraction_3_FD_207740 | JGI IMG/M metagenome (GOLD analysis project Ga0326730, IMG submission 207740) | Lab enriched peat soil microbial communities from Michigan Hollow, Ithaca, NY, United States - MHF7AN SIP fraction | ecosystem: Environmental > Terrestrial > Soil > Wetlands > Peat...
ATCAGGAGAGGATGCGCGAATCCTGCTCCCTCTCCTGTCCGGTCCGCCGGTCCGCCGGTCCGCTGGTCCGCCTGTCCGCCCGTCCGCCCGTCCGCCAATGTTCGTAGACCACGTCACCATCCGCGTCGCCGCGGGCACCGGTGGAAGCGGAGCCGCGTCGTTTGCGCGCTTCAAGTACAAGCCCAAAGGTGGGCCCGACGGCGGCGATGGCGGCCACGGCGGGTCGGTCTATCTCCAGGCGGATTCCAACCTCGCCACCCTGCTGGACTACCGCTACCGCACCGTGTGGAAGGCGCAGCGGGGGCTGCACGGCAAGGGCAAGAACATGACCGGCGCCTCCGGCGATGATCTGTACCTGCCGGTGCCTCCGGGGACGGTGGTCAAGCTCGCCAGGACCGAGGAAATTCTCGGCGAGCTGGTGCGGGCGGGTGACACCCTGCTGGTGGCCAGGGGTGGCCGGGGCGGCCGGGGCAACAGCCACTTCGCCACCGCCACCCACCGGGCCCCGCGCGAGTGGGAACCGGGCGAGGAAGGGGAAGACCGGGAAATCGACCTGGTGCTCAAGCTCATCGCCGACGTGGGTCTGGTGGGCGAACCCAACGCCGGCAAGAGCACCCTCCTCTCGGTCATCTCGGCGGCGCGTCCGAAGATCGCCGACTATCCCTTCACGACCCTGGAGCCCAACCTCGGCGTGGTCGGGCTGTCGGACAACCGCTCCTTCGTGGTGGCAGACATTCCAGGGATCATCGAGGGCGCGCACGCCGGCAAGGGACTGGGACTCCGGTTTCTGCAGCACGTGGAACGCACCCGGGTGCTGGCCTTCCTGATCCCGCTGGATCACCCCGAGCCGCAGCTGGTGTACGACCGGCTGCGCCACGAGATCCAGGCATACAGCGAGACGCTGTTCCACAAGCCGCACGTGGTGCTGCTCTCCAAGCGTGACCTGCTGGCCAGGCACGACCCCCTCCCGGTCATGGAGACTCCTGGAGCTCTCGGCGCCCTCGCCTTCTCCTCGGTGGCTCGCTCGGGTCTCGATGATCTCACCGAGTACCTCTGGAAGACGGTCGAACGGGTCAAGCACGAGGAGGCCCAGGCGGCGGAAGCGTCGGGAGAAGGAGTGGAGGAGCCGTGGCCGTAGACGAACGCGCCGCCTACGTGGCGCTCGCGCTCACGCCCGGCATCGGCGCGGTGCGACTCGACACCCTCCTGCAGCACGCTGGCTCAGCCCACGGCGCCCTCTCGGCGCCGTTTGAGTTTTTGTGCACCGTTCCTGGAATTTCGCGCGCCGCCGCCACCGCGATCACCGAGGCGCATCGACGCGGAGGCGCGGCGGTGCTGGAAGCGGTGGAGCGGCTTGGCGCCACCTGCCTCACGCCGCAGGAGGCGCACTTTCCGCCCGGCTGCCGGGAGATTCCCGATCGTCCAACCCTGCTGTTCGCGCTGGGAGACCTGACCCTGCTGGAGCGCCCCGCGGTGGCAATCGTCGGGAGCAGGGATCATTCGGAGTATGGTGGGTCGGTTTGCCGGGAGATGGCCGCCGGGATCGCCGCGCGAGGCATCGTGGTGGTGAGCGGAATGGCCCGGGGTCTCGATGCCGTAGCCCACGCCGCCGCCCTGGATGCCGGCGGCACCACCATCGGCGTGCTTGGCAACGGACTCGGCGTGACCTACCCGGCGGCTAATCGCAAGTTGTATCAGAGGGTGGTCGACGGCGGCCTGCTTCTCACCGAATTCCCGCCGGGGGAAAGACCGGGGGTCGGGTCCTTCCCCCGGCGCAACCGGCTGATCAGTGCCCTGGCACGGATCACCGTGGTCATCGAGGCGGCCGAGGGCTCGGGAGCGCTCATCACCGTCGGGACCGCGCTGGCTCAGGGGAAGGACGTAATGGCCGTGCCGGGCAACATCACCAGCCCCACCTCGGTGGGGACCAACCGGCTCATCCGGGACGGGGCCGAGCCGCTGCTGGTGCTCGAAGACCTGCTGGCGCACTACCCCGAGGCGGGCAGGATCAGCCACACTGCGTCCGCCACCACAACGACTCCCGTGCCATCCGCTCCCGCCCCCCCGGCCGATCTCTCCGACGCGGAAACCCGGATCTTCGGCCTCCTGGTCGGCGGCCCGGCCAGGACGGACGAGGTGATTCTCCGCACCGAACTCCCCACCGCCGAGGCCCTGGCTGCATTGAGTGGATTGGAGCTGCGGGGACTGGCCGAACAGGAAAGGGGGGTGGTAAGACTGACGTAGCTACGCGTTCCGCGTTCCGCGTTCCGAGTTCCGAGTTCCGAGTTCGGGCGTACTTCTGGAGACCTTGCCTTCCCCAGCGTGCCGTCCCACCCTGGCCAACGGCCAACGGCCAACGGCCAACGGCCAACGGCCAACGGCTAACGGCCAACGGCTGACGGCTGACGGCTAACAGCTAACGGCTAACGGCTGACGGCTGACGGCTGACGGCTGACGGCTGACGGCTGACGGCTGATGGCTGATGGCTGACGGCTGACGGCCTGACGCCTGACGCCTTTTCGAGCTAAATTCCCACCCAGCTTTCACTTCCCTTAGGCATGACCGCTCCGACCAACCCCGTCTGCGCTCGCTGCAGCGAACCGATCCCCCCTGGGGCGCGCTTCTGCATGAAGTGCGGGTCGGACGTGTCCGGCGAGCAGGGCGGCGTGGCCACCGCGATGATGCCCGCGGCCAAGGACGATAACGACGAGATCCTGGAGCTTCTCCGCCAGGCAACCCTCGGCGAGTACGAGATTCTGCGCGAGCTGGGCCGGGGCGGCATGGCCACCGTCTACCTGGCGCACGAGATTGCCCTGGACCGCAAGGTCGCTCTCAAGGTCATGTCCCCGGCGCTTGCACTGATGGGCGAGGGGATGTCCGAGCGGTTCAAGCGCGAGGCCCGCACCGCCGCCAGCCTGAGTCATCCGAACATCATCCCCATCTACACCGTAAAGAGCCAGGGCAAGACCCTCTATTTCGTGATGAAGTTCATCGCCGGTCGCTCGCTCGAGTCGCTGATCAAGGACATGGGCCCGATGCCGGTGGAGATGGTGCGCGACCTGATGCAGCAGGTCGGCACCGCGCTGGGCTATGCCCACCGCCACGGCATCGTCCACCGCGACGTGAAGCCGGCCAACATCATGATCGACGAGGAAGGCTGGTCGGTGGTCACCGACTTCGGCATCGCCAAGGTCGCGGAGAATCGTGGCCTGACGATGACCGGTATCGCGGTGGGAACCCCGTCCTACATGAGCCCGGAGCAGTGCGCGGCCAAGGACATCACCGGCAAGTCGGACCAGTACTCGCTCGGCGTCGTGGCCTACGAGATGCTCACCGGCAAGCAGCCCTTCGAGGGCGACTCGGCGATGGCCATCATGTTCGCCCATTTCCACGAGCCGCCCCGCCCGCTCACGGAGCACCGGTCGGATATTCCCGACGAGGTTGCGGCCGCGGTGATGCGGATGCTGGAGAAGCCGCCCGAGAAGCGCTGGCCGACCATCGAGGATTCCCTGGCTGCCATGGGGGCGGAACCGCTGGCGCACGACGATCCGGTGCGGGTCGAGCTCGTGCGGGCGGTCCGGGCCAAATCCAATCGGACCATTCTCGACAACCTCACGCCGCCACCAACCAGTCCGGTGCCGCCGGTCAAGCGGCCGACGCCCTCGGATGCCGCCACCACCCCGATACCGGCGGCGCGGATCGTGGGTGTCGCGATAACCCCGGCCACCCTTGAGCTGCATCCGGGGGAGACCCGCCAGCTGGCCGCTACGCCCAGAGTGGCGGGCGGTACCGCCGCGACCACTGCCATCGTGTGGCAGTCGGCCGACCCGGCGGTCGCCACGATCTCCGGCAGCGGCGTCGTCACCGCCGTGGCGCCGGGGAAGGCGACGATCACCGCCAAGGCCGAAGGTGTGAGCGGCACGGCGACGGTCGAGGTCACCCCGGTGCCGGCGGCCGCGGTGGTCATCGAGCCGGGCGCGCCGAGCCTCCTGCCCGGCGCCTCGGTCGACCTTCGCGCCATCGTGCGCGACGCCAAGGGCAATGAGCTCACCGGCCGGGTCATTCGCTGGAGCGTGACTCCGCCAGGCACGGCCACGGTGGCTGAATCGGGAAGGGTGACTGCGGTCAAGCCCGGCAAGGCGGAAGTGACGGCCGAATGCGAAGGGGTAAAGGGGAGCGCCCATCTCGAAGTCACCCCTCCACCGGTCGCCGCCGTCGCTCTCACTCCGGCGGAGCGAACCCTCGCGGTGGGAGACACGGCGGCGCTGACCGCGCGGCTCACCGACGCGGCCGGCCAGCCGCTCGGCGATCGCGCGCTCAACTGGAGCTCGTCCGCGCCGGCGGTGGTTGCCGTCTCTCCCCGTGGCATTGTGACCGGCATGGCACCGGGCACTGCCGAAATCCAGGTCAAGTGCGAGGGCCATGAGGCCAGCGCCCGGATCCGGGTCACCCCGGTACCGGTCGCCTCGCTGGCGATCACCCAGCCCGATCCGCTCACGGCGGGCAGCCACGCGCAGCTGGTCGTGACCCTGAAGGACGCGCGGGGCAACCTCCTCACGGGGCGGGAAGTGAAGTGGAGCTCTTCGTCTCCCGCGGTGGCGACAGTGACACCTGCCGGCCGGTTGACCGCGGTCGCCCCGGGTACCGCCCGGATCGCCGCGGAGTCGGAAGGAAAGAGCGGGACGGTTGCGATCACGGTGTTGCCGGTGCCCGTGGCCTCGGTCGCGATCGATGGCGCGCCTGCCGCGCTCAAGGTGGGAGAGACGGCCACCCTTCGGGCCCGCGCGCTCGATGCGCATGGCGCCGCTCTCAGTGGCCGCGACGTGAGCTGGGCTGCGATCGGCGACGCCGTGACGGTGAGCCCCGCCGGCGTGGTCTCCGCCAGGCGCGCCGGCCGGGCGTCGCTGACCGCCACCATCGAGGGCAAGCAGGCAAAGATCGAGCTGACGGTGGTGGCGCCGGCGCTGCCGGACGCGACTACCGCGATCGTCCCTCCGGCCGCGCCCCCCCCGAAACCGGCGCCGTTGGCGCCGCCCGAATCGAAACCGCGGCCGCCCGAGGTGGTGAGTCTCCCGGAGACCGCCGAACGGGTGGTGCCGGTCCCGCCGGCGGGTGGCAAGGGGAAGGTGATTGCTGTACTGGTCGGGGTGGCGCTGCTCGCGGCGGTGGCCTTTGTCGTCTTCCGTCCGAAGCCGGGCGGAGAGCTGCCGCCGATCCCGCCGCCGGTGAGCAATCTCTCGAGTCCGGTTGCCACGCTGACGATCGCCGGCGAAGCCGGACCGATGTCGGTGGGCCGCACCCGCCAGCTGGCTGCGCTCCTCAAGGACGCCGCCGGCCTGGACCTGGGCGATCGCTCGGTGGTATGGACCTCGAGCGATCCGGCAGCGGCGGAGGTATCGTCGGTGGGGGCGGTCACCAGCCACAAGGCCGGCACCGTCACGATCACCGCCACCAGCGAAGGGAAGAGCGACGAGTTCGGTATTGTGGTGGAAGAGGCGGTGGCGGATCAGCCGGCGGCAGTGGCCACGGTGGCGCTGGCTGGCGGCGGCCGGCCGCTCGATCCGGGCGAGACGGTCGACCTGAACGCCACCGTGAAAGACGCCAAGGGCAACATCCTTGCCGACCACACCGTTGTCTGGTCCAGCGCCGATCCGCAGGTGGCGACGGTCTCCTCGAGCGGAGTGGTCACGGCGGTGGGTCCGGGCCAGACCGTCATCACCGCCAGCAGTGAAGGGAAGAGCGGGGAGGCACGTGTCAGCGTCAATCGACCGAAGGAAGTGAAGCCGCCGCCGGCCGCGGTGGCGAGCCTGTCTCTCACTCCCGCCAACCCGACGGTCACGGCGGGCCAGACCCTCAAGCTGTCGGCCGAGGCGCTGGATGCCGACGGCAAGTCCCTGCCCGATCGCCCGGTGACCTGGAAGACCAGTGACGACGCGGTCGCCCTGGTGGCGCCCGACGGGACCGTGACCGGCGTCGCCAGGGGCTCGGCCACCATCACCGCGACGGCCGAAGGCAAGGCCGCTACCACCCGGCTCACCGTGAACGAGGCGACCGTCCTGGTCGCGGCCGTGATACTCACGCCGGCCAGCCGCAGTATCAAAGTCGGGGAGACCACCAGCTGGACCGCCTCAGCCCGCGATCCCCGCGGCAAGGAGCTGGCGGATCGCAGCATCGGCTGGAGCTCCAGCGCGCCCCAGGTCGCCAGCGTGAACGGCGCCGGGCTGATCACCGGGGTGGCTCCGGGCACCGCGGAGATCCGGGCGACCGTGGAAGGGAAGACGGCGAGTGTGCCTGTGACCGTCGTCGCGGTCCAGGTGACCCAGCTGCCACCGCCGGCCAATCCACCCGCCGGTCCGCCGGCCGGCGCGGGGGGGACGCCTGCCACCGGAGGCAACGCCGCAATACTCCCGCGCAAGGCGGTAGAGGCAGGCACCAGCTTCGCCTGCGGAATCAACCCGACGGGGGCGGTGTGCTGGGGCAGTGGGTTCGAGGGACTCAACCCAATCGTGGGCACCGCGGGGCTCACCGGGCTCAGCTTGGGGAGGGGCCATGCCTGCGGTCTGGTGGGTGGTGAGCGGGCGGTCTGCTGGGGAGACAACCGCGCCGGCCAACTGGGCGATGGGACCGGCACCACCACCGTTGCCAGCGCGGTGAACGTGGCCGGCGACATGAGCTTCACCCAGGTCACTGCCGGAGCGGGCCACACCTGCGGCCTCGCGGGGGGCAAGGCCTATTGCTGGGGCAAGGGCAAGGAAGGCCAGCTGGGCGACGGGAGCGGCAGCGATCGCAAGAAGCCCGTGGCGGTGCGGGGCGGGAAGGGCTTCCTGTCGATCAGCGCGGGTGGCAACCACACCTGCGGGATCACCGGATCCGGCCGGGCCTACTGCTGGGGCGATGGCTTCTCCGGCCAGCTGGGCTATGGCGCGCAGGAGTCACAGCAGGAGCCGATCGACGTGTCCGGCGACCTCAAGTTCGGCCGGATCAGCGCCGGCGGGCAGCACACCTGCGGCCTCACGACCGCCGGAAAGGCTTATTGCTGGGGGGGCAACGAGTCGGGCCAGCTGGGAGACGGCTCCAAGAACGACCGCGCATCGCCGCAGTCCGTGGATGGCAAGCTGACCTTCGAGGAGATCAGCGCCGGCGCGTCACACACCTGCGCCCTCACGTCGGCTGGTGAGGCCTGGTGCTGGGGAGAGAACAAGAACGGCCAGTTGGGAGATGGCTCCAGGAACAACCGCGATCATCCGGTGGCGGTAGGCGGCGGACTCAGCTTCACCTCGATCTCCGCCGGCGACGGCATGACCTGCGGACTCAGCCGGTCAGAAGGGCCGGTGTGCTGGGGCCGGAACGAGAAGGGGCAGTTGGGCGACGGGGGAACTACGATGCAGCCGACTCCGACGGCGCTCAAGGCGCCCTGAGGACCTGGGCGGGAAGGCGGGAAGGCGGGAAGTACGATCATGCCGCCCTCCCGCCTTCCCGTCTTCCCGCCTTCTCAGTGGCCGCCAATCGAAATCGGCACCCCCAGCGACACCAGCAGATCCGACTGGAACTTGGAGTCGTTCCCGCCGCCATCGAACGAGTACAGGTAGGACTCCGCGGTGAAGTTCACCCGGAAGCGCGGGGTCACGTTGGCGCGGAAGCCGAACCCGACCACGCCCCCGAAGTCGGTGATGTCGGACGACTTCACTCCGCTCCAGGAATCTCCTCCGCGCTTGATGATCCCTGGCCCGAGCAGCAGGAACAGGTTGCTCCGCCGGGGCGAGATGACCGCGCGCAGGCTGCCAAAGATGATGTTGCCGCTCTGTGAAAGGCCGCCGTCCAGGCCCGGACCGATGCCGTTCTTCTCGGTGGCGGCCAGGCCGCTGGTCGCGTAGGTGAACTCGCCCTCGATCGCGACCCGGCCGCCGATGGGCACCGTGATACGCCCGCCGAAGGCGACGGCATTCTTCTGGTCCAGGTTGATGTCGTTGCCCGCGGTCGTCGTGCCGGACGCGACATGGGTCAGGTGGTAGTAGCTCGCCACAAACGGGGTGATCTCGGTGCGCAGCTGCGCCGACAGTGCCCCGGGCGCCAGCAGGGCGAGGGCGCCAAGCGCGAGTACACGCTTCCCAGCAGACGACGAACCAGACACACGACCTCCCGGCTTGATGGGGGATGATGCGGGGCCCGTCCCGGGGACGGGGCCGCGAGATGGCCTGAGAATGGACGTCGAAGACGGGCCTGTCAACCCGGACCAGGACGCAGTGAGAAGTGAGAAGTAAGAAGTGAGAAGCCTCGTGCACCGGGGGTCAGGGAGGTGAGACTGGCACAGTCGCCTACCGCATGGCACCACTGACCGCCCGACCGCCCGACCGCCCGACCGCCTGACCGCCTGACCGCCCGACCGCTCGACCGCCTCACTTCCCACTTCTCACTTCATACTTCTCACTTCTCACTTCTCACTCACGACCTTCTTACCTTACGGCCATGCATCTCTACATCCACGTCCCCTTCTGCGGCCGCCGGTGTTCCTACTGCGACTTCGCCATCGCGGTGCGGCGGGATGTGCCCTCGGCGAGATTCGCCGCCGCGGTCTTGGCCGAGTGGGACCGCTGGCGGGATGAGCCGGCGTGGGCCGAGTTCCACCAGTTCAGCACCGTGTATCTGGGTGGTGGCACTCCGTCACGGCTCGACCCCGTGGCCCTGGCCGACCTGCTTGCCCGGCTGACCCGAGACCGGCCCATCGCACCCGACGGTGAAGTGACGCTCGAGGTCAACCCGGAGGATGTCACACCGGAGGTGGCGCACGCCTGGCACGCGGCGGGGATCAACCGGGTGTCGCTCGGCGTCCAGTCGTTTGAGCCGGACGTGCTCCAGTGGATGCATCGCACCCACCACGCGGAGCAGGCCGGCCAGGCGGTCGAGCGGCTTCGCGACGCGGGGATTCCGTCCATCTCCTTGGACCTGATCTACGCCCTGCCACCGGAAGTTCCGCGCGACTGGGAGCGAGACCTGGACCAGGCGCTTGCCCTCGAGCCCGACCATCTCTCGCTCTACGGGCTCACTGTCGAGCAGCATACCCCCCTGGCGCGCTGGGTGAATCGTGGCGAGGCACACCCCGCTCCCGAGGAGCGCTATGCCGGCGAGTTTCTCACGGCGCATCAGCGACTCACCGCCGCCGGGTTCCGCCACTACGAAGTCTCCAACTATTGTCTGCCCGGTCGCGAAGCCATCCACAACTCCGCTTACTGGCGCCGGGACTCCTACCTCGGTCTCGGCCCCTCGGCCCACAGCAGCCGGGGCGACCGCCGGTGGTGGAATGTGCGGGAGTGGAGCGCCTGGGAGGAGGCGATCACCCAGGGGGTCTCGACCATCATGGGGTCGGAGCGGCTGGATGCGGACGCCTTGGCGCTGGAGACACTGTACCTTGGGCTCCGCACCGACGCCGGCGTGCCCGCGCGGCTAGTCAGCGATCCCGCCGCCAGAACCTGGATCGACGAAGGCTGGGCCGAGCGTACCGATGACCGGCTGCGCCTGTCGCCGGAGGGATGGCTCAGACTGGACGCACTGGTGTCACAGGCAGCGACTCAGCCGTAGCTTCGGCTCGCCTGACGCCTGACGCCTGACGCCTGACGCCTGACGCCTGACGCCTGACGCCTGACCGCCTGACCGCCCTCTATCTCCCGCCTGACCGCCTGGCCGCCCTCTAACTCGCGACTTCCGCCTTTGCCGCTACATTTAGTGCATGCCAGTAGAGGATCTGTCGGACCGGGAGATTCGCGTCCTTGAGGCCGTGATCCAGGTCTACATCGAGACTGCGGAGCCCGCGGGGAGCCAGACGGTTGCCCAGCGGTTCCCCCTCGGTGTGTCCTCCGCCACCATCCGCAACACCATGAGTGAGCTGGAGGAGAAGGGATTCCTGTACCACCCGCACACCTCGGCTGGCCGGATTCCGACCGACCGGGCCTACCGCTGGTATGTCGACAACTTCACCCGCCTCTCCCCACCCAGCAGCGAGGACCAGCGCATGCTCCACGCCGAGCTGGCGCCGTCGCGGAGCGCGGTGGAGGAGATCCTGCGGCGCGCCGCCCAGGTGCTCGGGGTGCTGACCCAGGAACTGGGGGTGGCGGTCGCCCCGGCACTCGACGCGGTGATGCTGGAGAAGCTGGACCTGGTTACGGTCTCCTCCGACCGGCTGCTGCTGGTCTTCCATCTGCAAAGCGGCGCGGTGCGTACGATCTTCGTGCAGGTGCCGGGCACCATGCCCAACGAGGTGGTGCAGCGGGTGGCCCAGATCCTGAACGAGCGGCTCTCCGGCCTGACCCTCAAGGAAATCCGCACGACCCTGACCCAGCGGCTCAGGGACGCCGACCGGACCGATCACGAGCGCGAGCTGCTCAACATCTTCATCGAGGAAGGCGAGGAGATCTTCGGTCTGCCCAGCGGACCGGAGTCGGTGGTCCTGGGGAGTGCGCAGATGCTGGCCGGGCAGCCGGAGTTCGCTACCAGCGGCCGGATCCGCGACCTGCTGGCGCTGACCGAGCGCCGCGACCTGCTGCAGCAGGCGCTCTCCACCCGGCGCACCGCGGGTCTCACGATCACCATCGGCGGCGAACACAACGACACCCGGCTCACCGGCTTCACCCTGGTCACCTCGTCCTACCGCTCGGGGGACCTGTCCGGTGTGATCGGCGTGATCGGCCCGACCCGGATGCCATATGACAAGATCATCGGCCTGGTGGATCACACCAGCCGGCTGGTGGAAGGATTGATGGAGTGAGCGAGTACTACGACCTGCTGGGTGTCGTCCGCGAGGCGACCGAGGCCGACATCAAGAAGGCCTATCGCAAGCGCGCGATGGAGCTGCACCCCGACAAGAATCCCTCGCCCGACGCGGAGGCCAAGTTCAAGGAGATCACCGAAGCGTACGAGGTCCTCAAGGATCCCGAGAAACGGGCCCGGTACGACCGCTACGGCAAGGCCGGGCTGGGCGGAAGCGGCGGCAGTCCCGGGTACGGCGGATTCCACCATGTGGACCTGGCCGAAGCGCTCAACATCTTCATGCGCGATTTCGGTGGGTTCGAGTCGATGTTCGGCGGACAGCGGACCGAGAGCCGGCGCGGCCAGGACATCCGGGTGAGCGTCCGGATCTCGCTGCAGGAGGTGGCGCTCGGAGCCAAGCGCACTATCAAGCTCAAGACCCTGGAGCGCTGCAACACCTGCGACGGCACCGGGGCGAGGAAGGGAACCCGGCCGGCGACCTGCAGCACCTGTGGCGGCAGTGGCGAGGTCCGCCGGGCGGCCCGCAGCATGTTCGGCCAGTTCGTATCGGTCAGTCCCTGCCCCAACTGCGGGGGCGAAGGGGTGGTGATCACCCAGGAATGCGAGGCCTGCCGGGGCGAGGGCAGGGTTCGGGCGGACAAGACCATCCAGGTGGAGATCCCGGCGGGCGTCACCGAGAACAATTACCTGACCCTCCGGGGCAGCGGGGCGGTGGGGCCGCGCAATGCGCCGTCGGGTGACCTGCTGGTCATGATCGAGGTGAAGGAAGACGAGCGGTTCGAGCGTGACGGTGACAACCTCATTATCGACCTGCCGCTGTCGTTCTCCCAGGCGACGCTCGGCCACGGGGTGATGCTGCCTACTCCGTACGGCGAGGAGCGGATCACCATCGCCCCCGGCACCCAGGGCGGCACCATCCTCAAGCTCAAGGGCAAAGGGCTGCCCCGGCTCGGGCAGGGCGGCAAAGGCGACCTGCTGATCCGCACCCACGTCTGGACCCCCGAGTCCATCAGCGAGGAGCAGACCCGGCTGTTCCGGGAGCTGGCCAAGCTCGAGGGCGAGCCGCCCAAGCGCTCTCCCGGGTTCTGGGCCAAGCTCAAGGAGGCCCTTGGCGCGTGAGCTGGTACGCCATCGAGGTCCAGCCCGATCCGGAGCGGCGTGACGCCGTGGCGGCCTGGCTGGTGAGCCGGACCGGCCAGGCGGTCGAGGAACGGGCGGACGGGACCCTGGTCTCGTTCGCCCTTGATCTTCCGGGCGCGGAGTCCCTCGAACGCGAGCTGGCCCGGACCCATGGCCCGGTGCCAACCACCAGGCGGGAGCTGCCCGAGGTGGACTGGAGCACTGCCTGGCGCGCGGGGCTGGGGGTCCGTCATGTTGGCCGTTTCGCCGTGGCTCCCTCGTGGATCGAGCATGTCCCGGGGTCCGGTGAGCTGCTCATCACCCTGGATCCGGAGATGGCGTTCGGGAGCGGTGAGCACGGCTCGACCCGCGGCGCCCTCCTCCTGCTGGAACGGTGGCTCCGTCCCGGCGACCGGGTGCTGGATCTCGGCAGCGGCAGCGGGATCCTGTCGATCGCTGCCGCGCGACTGGGGGCGTCCCGGGTCACGGGGATCGAGTTGGATCCGGAAGCGCTGCCGGTTTCCGTCGAGAATGCCGCGCGGAATGGCGTGGCCGGGGTGGTCCGGTTCGTGGAAGGGGACGCCGCGGCCATGGCCCGGCTGCTTGCCCCCGCGGACCTGGTGGTGTCCAACATCCTGCGGCTGGTGAACCAGGCGCTCCTCCCCAGCATCCACGATTCGCTCTCGGCCGGCGGGCGCGCCATCTTCAGCGGCATGGAAACCGGTGAGGCTGAAGCCTTCCGCGGGCCGCTTGCCGAAGCCGGATTCACCGGGCTGGACGAAGTGGTGGACGAGGGATGGTGGTCGGTCGCGGCGCGCCGTGCATGATCACGGTCTCGGCCCACCCAGGCGCCATCGTGGTCGGTGAGCAGGTGCTGGTCAGCGGACCCGAAGGGCATCACCTGATGGTCCGCCGCGTGGAGGACATGGTGGAGCTCCGGGTGGTTGACGGCGCCGGGACGGTGGGATGGGGACGGCTCGGATTGCGCGGCAAGCTGGCCGCCGTCACCATCGAACGGGTGGAGCGGGTGCCGGCCCCGGCGCCAATGGTCCTCGCGGTGGGCGCCGGCGACCGGGAACGGTTCGTCGACCTGGTCGAGAAAGCGGTGGAGCTCGGCGTCACCCGGGTGGTGCCGCTGGACACGGCCCACAGCCTGTCGGTGGCCAACCGGCTCCGGGCCAAGCACCGCGAGAAGCTGGAACGCCGGGCGCAAGAGGCGATCAAGCAGTCGGGCAATCCCTGGCTTCCGGAGATCTCGGATCCGGTGCCGCTGGAGCGATTCCTGGCTGGCGAGCTTCCGTCCCACCGCTGGCTGGCCGACCTGGCCGGGGGCCCGCCCGGGCCGGTTGCCCCGGACGGAGGCGTGACGGTTGCGGTCGGACCGGAGGGTGGCTTCACTGCGGGCGAACGGTCTGCCTTGCTGGCCGCCGGCTTCACCCCGGCGAAGCTCGGCCCGCACGTCCTGCGTTTCGATACGGCGGCGCTGGCCGCCCTCACCATGGCCTGGCAGGCGCGCCAGAGAAATCGCCATGATTGACTGCATCTTCTGCCGGGTCGCCGCGGGGGAGATCCCGGCGAAGATCGCCAAGAAGACGGCCGATGCGGTCGCCTTCTACGATCTGAATCCCCAGGCCCCCACCCACCTGCTGGTGATTCCCACCCGGCACTACGGCGCGGTGCGCGATGCGCGCGGTGCCGAGGGCCAGGCGGTGCTGGGCCGGCTCCTGGCCTTCGCCGCCGAGGTCGCCACGGAGCTCGGACTCGACGCCAGCGGTTACCGCATCGTCACCAACACCGGCGCGGACGGCGGGCAGTCCGTCTTCCATCTGCACCTGCATCTGCTGGGCGGGCGCAGGATGGGCTGGCCCCCCGGGTAGCATGAAGCTCTCGCTCTGGACCTACCTCAAGGCTGCGTTCAACGCCCGGCCGTTCGGCATGTTCGTGGCCCCCAACTGGATCGGCCTGACGGGGTTCGGGCTGCTCGGGCTGGCCAATCCCGGTTTCTGGCTGATCGGTGCCGGGATCGAGCTCACCTACCTGTTCGGTCTGGCCACCAACCAGCGGTTCCAGCGAGTGGTGAGCGCCAGGCGGGAATCCGGCTCCGAGCTCGAGTGGAAGCAGCGGCAGGACGCCCTCATCTCCCGGCTCTCCGACACCGACCAGGCCCGCTACGTTGCCTTCGCGGCCCGTTGCCGCACCATTCTCGATCTGTTCCAGCAGCACGACCCTACCGGCGCGAGCGTGGAGACCCAGGGCGAGAACCTGGGCCGGCTCACCTGGGTGTACCTCCGCCTGCTGCTGGCGCGCCGGGCGATGAGCCGGGTGCTCAAGGAGCCGACCCTGGGAGAAACCCAGGAGCTGGAGTCGCGGCTGGCCCACCTGCGCAGCCAGCTGGGCGACCAGACCCTGACCGACGAGCTCCGCCGGAGCCTCTCCAGCCAGGCGGAGATCCTGGAACAGCGGGTGACCCAGCGGCGCGAGGGGCGGGAAAAGCTGGACTTCCTCGAGGCGGAGATCATGCGCATCCAGGAGCAGGTGGAGCTGCTGCGGGAGCAGGCTGCGTTGTCGACCGACGCGGATGGGCTCTCCGCCCGGCTGGACGAGATCACCGGGACTCTCGGCGGCGCGTCGCAGTGGATCACCGATCAGCAGAAGCTGTACGGCTCACTGGACGATCTGCTGCAGGAACCGCCGCCCTCGTCGGCCCGCGGTATGATCCGGGAAGCCGGGCCCCGGGCCGAGCGGGGCGGACCATGAGCGCCACGTTGCCGCCGTGGGCGGCGGAAATGCGGGATCTGTTCCGCACCGGCGCCTGCGCCCAGTTCATCCTCCACGGCAATGTGTTCGACGCGGTGCCACGCGAGGGCCGGATGCTCTCGCTCAAGGCGTTCCTGGACGAAGTCATGTTCGCCGGATACGACGTGGTGCTGACCTACGACCGGAGCCGGGGGGTGCGGGCGGTCAAGGGCGGGGAAGACTGGAGCGAGTGGCTGCATGGCGCCCTCGGCGATGACGCCCGCAACCAGAGTTACCTGCGCGAGCCGGGCTCCGCCCTGGAGCTGATCGACCGGTATCTGCTGCGCAGCATCAATCTCCAGTCGCTCAAGGAGCCCGCAACGGCCGCGGCGGCCGGCGCAGCCGGGGCGGCCGGGCCGAAGATCGCGGTGATGCTCGACTTCGCCGAGTTCGTGGTGCCCCGGGGGGAGGCGGTGTCGCTGGGCGGAGCCTTCAGCGCTAACGTCGTGAAGGTGCTGGGCTGGGCCAACGACCCGGCCATCCTGCACGCCAACATCATCACCGTACTGATTACCGAGGGGCTGCACGATCTCAACGAGCTGGTGGTGGAGAACCCGCATGCCGTGGCGCTCAGGGTTCCGCTGCCGGACGAGGGGGAGATGCAGGAGTACCTCGAGGCGCTGGTAGCGACCCAGCTGCCCGAGCTGACGGCGAACACCGACGTGCCGCTCCCCATGCTCGCGCGGCGGCTCACCGGACTCTCCCGGGTCGGCGCCCGGCGGGTGCTGGCACTGGCGCTCAAGGCAGGCCAGCGGATCACCGGCGCCTGGCTCAACCGGATGAAGAAGGAGGCCATCGAGCGGGAGTGCCAGGGTCTGCTCGAGTTCATCGAATCGGACCTCACGCTCGACCACGTGGCGGGTCTCGATGCGGTGCGGCACTGGCTGCGGGAGGATACCGAGCTGCTCCGCCGGGGCGCGCTGCACGCGCTGCCGATGGGGTACCTCATCGCCGGCCGGATCGGGACAGGCAAGACCTTCCTGGTCACCTGCTGGGCCGGCGAGCTGGGCATTCCCTGCGTGGTGTTCAAGAACTTCCGCGACCGGTGGGTCGGCGCCACCGAATCCAATCTGGAGAAGATCTTCGGCATCCTCCGCGCGCTGGGTCAGGTGGTGGTGTTCGTGGACGAGGCGGACCAGGCCGCCGGAAAGCGCGAGGGCGGCGAAGGGGACAGCGGCCTCTCCGGCCGGGTGTACTCCATGCTCGCGAAGGAGATGTCCGATACCCGGAATCGCGGCAGGATCATCTGGGTCTTCGCCACGTCGCGGCCCGATCTGCTGGAAGTGGACCTCAAGCGCCAGGGGCGGCTGGACGTGCACATCCCGCTGTTTCCCCCCGAGACCGCCGAGGAGCGCCGGGCGCTGCTGCTCGCCGTCGCCCGCAAGATCCAGGTGCCGGTCGGGGAGGCCGACCTTCCCGAGCTGCCCGATGGGCTCACCCTGGGCGGCAACGAGATCGAAGGCGTGTTCGTCCGGGGTCTCCGGACCTGGGAGCTGTCCGCCGAACCCCGCCCTGCGCTCAAGGAAATCCTGGTCGCGGTGTTCCGCGAAGTCCGCCCCAGCGCTCATACCCGCAAGCTCGAGTACATGGACCTGGTGGCGGTGAAGGAGTGCACCGACCAGCGGTTCCTGCCGGCGCGCTACCGGGACCTCGCGCCGGAAGAGATCGAGAAGCGGATCGAGGAGCTGCGGAGGTTCGTGTGACGGACGGACGGACAGACGGACAGACGGACCGACGCAGCATACTAGGAGTCCTCTGACCGTCCCGACCGTCCCGTCCGTCCCGACCGTCTCGTCCGTCTGTCCGTCCGTCCGTCTCCTTTGACATCCGACGGGTGCACTCCAATCTTTGCACCGTTCTGTAGCCGGCGACCTCACCTTCGGAGGAACCCATGGCCCTCTTCGCCCGAATCGGGCGTCTGTTTCGCGGGTTCATCGGGCTGTTCATCAGCGGCCTCGAGGAGTCCAACCCCGAGGCGCTGATGGATGCCGCCCGCCAGGAGTTCCGCGACAAGATGGCGCAGTACAACAGCGCGCTGGCCCGGATGGCGGGGGTGGCCGAGCGGCTCAAGGGGCAGGTGAAGGCCAAGACCCAGAAGGCCCAGGACCTGGAGCGCCGGATTCTGGCCAATCACACGGCGGGCAACATGGACCTGGCCGGCAGTCTCGCGCGGGAGCTGCAGGAGCTCAAGGCCGATCTCACCACCGACACCTCCGAGCTGACCGAGACCGAGGAGGCCTACACCACCAATTTGCGGCAGGCGAAGGTGGTGCAGAAGGAGTTCGAGGACAAGGTCAAGCGCCTCGAGAAGCAGCTCGACCAGGTCAAGATCAAGGAGGCCCAGGCCGAGGCTGCCGGCGCGCTCAGTAACGCCACCTTCAAGGTCGGCGACATGGGCGACACTATGAAGACGGTCGAGGACGTGCTGCAGAAGCGCTACGAGAAATCGGCCGGCAAGGCCCGGGTGGCCAGGGACCTGGTCGACATGGACAAGGTGCGCGAGAAGGAATCCGAGTCCAAGGCGCTGGAGCAGGCCGCGCTCGCGGAGTTCCTCGCCAGCCAGGGGCTCCAGGCCGGCCCCACCCCGACGGGACAGCAGGGGCAGAAGGAGATAGGGCCGGCGTAGGCAGGGATGGCTCGTCTCACGGATGGGGGCCGTTAGCCATTAGCCTTTAGCTTGTCCTGCGACGAATCAGCTAACGGCTAACGGCCAACGGCCCTCTCGGACTTCACCTTCACCGTAGCCTCGCCCATGGCTGACACCCCTCCCCGTTTCACCTTCCTCGGCAAGCTGCTCTCTCTCGCCCTGATCGGCGGGCTCATCTACTTCGGCCTGCAGATGGTGCGGGGCAGGGGAGTGCAGATTCCCGGCCTCCCCACCACCGGGTCCGATCAGGCCGCCCCGGCGGAGGTCAGCGAGGTTCAGGCCGAGGTGCCGACTCTGGCCCCCGCCGCGGCGTTCGAGCTCAAGGCCGACAGCGTCGTCGCCATCGAGATCAGCGAGTATGCCGGGTATGCCGGGCTCATCGCCGCCAACGGCGGGCTCGAGCCGTCCGCCGGATCGCTGCTCACCAAGTACTGCGGCTGCAAGGTCCGGCTCTCGGTGAGCGAAGAGGAGAGCTGGTCCGCGCTCAACAGCGGCAAGCTGGCGGGCTCGGTCACCACCGTCGACGTCCTGGCGGTCTACGGCCGTCAGTTCAAGGTGAAGGTTCCGGCGCAGATCGGCTTCTCCCGCGGGGCCGACGGCCTGGTGGTCCGGAGCGATGTGCGACGGGTGAATGGGCTCAAGGGCAAGGTCGCGGTCGCCGCCCAGTTCACCGAGACCGATTTCTTCATCCGCTACCTGGCACAGGAGGCGGGGCTCGGCATCGCCACCCTGGCGAGTCTCGACGCCACTCCCAACCCTGATCGCCTCAACCTGGTCTACACCGACGACGGCTTCGCCGCCGGCGACTTGTTTCTCTCGGATCTGCGCTCGGGCAAGGACCGGCTCGCCGGGGCAATGACCTGGGAGCCGAAGACCTCCGAGGTCGTGGCCCAGGGCGGGAGCAAGACCCGGTTGCTGACCACCAACAAGAACCTGCTGATCATCGCCGACATCCTGGTGATGAACCAGGGGTTCGCCGAGCAGCACCCGAAGATCGTGGAAGGCCTGGTGCGGGGCTTGCTGGAGGGGAACCGGTTGGTGCGGGACAACCCGGAGACCCAGCTCGACGTCGTGGCCCGCGCGTTCAAATGGACGGCGGACCAGACCCGGGCGGAGCTGGCCAAGGTGCACCTGGCCAACCTGCCGGAGAACCTGGCCTTCTTCAACGGCTCGATCGACGCCGCCGGCAGCTTCGGGGGGATCTTCCAGTCCGCCGTCTATGCCTACGGCAGCGACCTGATCAAGGACCCGGCGGATCCCGCCCGATTTGTCGACATCTCCGCCCTGCAGGCGGCGGAGAAGACCGGCGCCTTCAAGGATCAGAAGATCGCCATCGCCCCCATCAAGAGCGGCAGTGGCGGGAGCGTCGAGAATGATCCGCTCCTTTCCAAGGACATCCGCTTCCTGTTCCAGCCCAACTCCTCCGTGCTGGATCAGGCCCAGGCGGAGAACCTCAAGAATCTCGCCGCGATCAAGCAGCTGCTCACCGTGAGCCCCGGCTCCACCATCCTGCTCCGCGGCCACGTGGACAACTCCCTGGTGGAGCAGTTCCGCAAGCAGGGAGGCGAGGCCTTTGTGCGGCAGATGGCCCTGAAAGCCGTGGAATTGTCGCGCTCGCGGGCGGCGGAGATTCAACGCCTCCTGGTGGAGAAGTACGGGGTCGACGGCAAGCGCATCGAGATCGTCGGGCGCGGGTGGGACGAGCCGGCCGGGCCCGATGCGGAGCTCAACCGGCGGGTGGAGGTGCAGTGGTTTACGCTCGAGTAAGCCTGGTCAAGCGAGTCGTTCCACGTTCCGCGTTCCGCGTTGCGGCCTTGGCTATAGTCTGCCCCGAGCGCTATTTCAGCATAGCAAACGCGGAACTCGGAACGCGGAACGTGGAACGGTTTCGGGCCCGTTGCCTTTCCCCGGAGCACCCTCTAACTTTATTCACTACAACACCATACGCTTTCTGAGCGGCGGAGAGGGGTGAATCTCGGATGACGGAAGTCGTTATCCATGACGACGAGAGCTTTGAACGGGCACTCAAGCGGTTCAAGAAGAAGTGCGAGAAGGCGGGAATCCTTTCCGACCTTCGCAAACACCGGCACTATGAGAAGCCCAGTGAAAAGCGAAAGCGGAAGCAGAACGCGGCCCAGCGCAAGAGCCGGCGCAGCTATCCCAGACCCGCGCGCGTCTAAACTTACCGCATGAGCCGACCGGCCCCGGGTACTGCCCTCTGCGCTCCGCGGCGAGCAGGATGAACGATCAGACCGAGACGGATCTCCCCCACGGGGTGCCGGTGTCCTTGGACGCTGGCACCCCGTCCGCTTTGGAGGGGGGAGAGTGGGGCGACGCGCTGGAATTCGCCACGGTGCTGGACCAGGTGGCCGGACTGGCGGCCGGTCCGCTCGGTGCGGAGAGCGTGCGCCGGCGCCGCGCGGTGGCGGATGTCGCCTGGATTCAGGCGGAGCTTGTTCGGGTAGACGAGCTCGCGCGCCTGGGCCGGGGGGGGAAGGGGCTGGTTGCCGAAGCGGTACCCGATCTCGCGCGACCGCTGTCGCGGCTTCGGATTCCCGGGTCGGTGCTCGATGGTCCCGAGCTGGTCGGCTTCCGTCGCACCCTCACGGCCGGGAGGCTGGTCACAGCGGAGCTTCGCCGGGTGGCCGCCGAGGCGCCCCACGCCGCCCTGCTCGAAGTGCCCCAACCCGACAAGGCGCTCGAACGCCGCCTGGAACAGGCGCTGGACGACGACGGCGGGGTGCGTGACAGCGCCAGCCCCGCGCTGGCCTCGGCCCGCAGCGAAATCCGTATCGCGCGCGAGCGCCTGGTGCAGCGGCTCGAGGCGATCCTGCGAAACGTCGGCGGCGAAGGCAGCGTCACGTTGCGCGATGGCCGCTATGTCATCCCGGTCCCGCGCGACCTCCGCAGCCGGCCCGACGGCATCATCCACGGCGAATCCGCCAGCGGCGCCACCCTCTACCTCGAACCGTCCGCCGCGATCCCGCTCGGCAATGCGCTGCGGGAAGCGGAGGCGGCGGCGCTGCGCGAAGAGCTGCGGGTGCTCCGCACGCTCAGCGAGATGCTCCGGCCGGAGATCGACAGTGTGCGGGCCACGCACACCATGTGTGTCGTGGTCGACGACCTGTCGGCCCGGGCGCGCTGGGCCGTCGCGGTCGACGGCTACGCCCCGAAGGTGGCGACGGCACCCGCCGAACTCCGCATCATCAATGGCCGCCATCCCCTGCTCCTGCTCGGCGGTCTGCCCGACTCCCCGCCCGCCGGTCCGCCGGTCCGCCGGTCCGCCGTCCCGCCGGTCCCCTTCGACCTCACTCTGGAAGGCCCCGAGCGCACCGTGCTCCTGTCCGGTCCCAACACCGGCGGCAAGTCGGTCCTGCTCAAGGCCACAGGCCTGCACGTGGCGCTGGCCCAGAGCGGGATCATCCCCCCGGTGGGTCCCGGCAGCGCGCTCCCGGTCTTCACCCGGATCTTCGCCGATATCGGCGACCGGCAGTCGATCGCCGCCAGTCTCTCCACCTTCAGCGCCCACCTGACGCTGCTCCGGGCGATCCTGGCCCAGGCGGACGACGCCAGCCTGGTGCTGCTCGACGAGATCGGCAGCGGCACCGATCCGGCCGAAGGCGGCGCGCTGGCGGCCGCGACGCTCGAGACGCTCACCCGCCGCGGGGCCATGACCCTGGCCACCACCCATCTCGGCGCGCTCAAGGAGCTGGCCACCAGGACACCCGGGATCGTCAACGCCTCGCTCCAGTTCGACGCGGCCACCCTGCAGCCGACCTACCGGCTGGTGAAGGGCATCCCGGGCCGCTCCTATGGGATCGCCATCGCCCGGCGCCTGGGACTCCCCGAAGAGGTGCTGGCCGCGGCGGAAGCACAGGTGCCGGACCGGGAACGCAGCCTGGATGCGCTGCTGGCGGCGGTGGAGTTGCGCGAGCGCGACCAGATGCGGCGGGAGCAGGAGCTGACGGCGCAGCACGCCGAGCAGGTGGCCCGGGGAGCCGGCCTCGAAGCGCAGGCCGAGGCGCAGACCATTCGCGAAGCCGCACTCAAGAAGCGCGAGAAGGACGCCGAGCGCGCCGCCCGGGAACAGGCCCGCAACTACCTGCTCGAAGCCCGCGAGAAGGTCGAGGCCGCGATCGCCCGGGTCGAGGCGGCGGCCGATTCGGAGAGCGCCCGGGAGGCGCGGCGCGCGATCGAAGTCGCGGCCCAGGAAGAGGCGAAACTGCTGAAAGCCATGGACGCCGAGGCGGGAGGGCGGGAAGGCGGGAGGGCGGGAGAACTGCCGGTTGGGCAACGCGTCCGCCTGGAAAGCGGCACGGTCGGCGACGTACTCGAAACCAGAGGCGATGGGAAAGTCGTGGTGCGGGTCGGATCACTCAAGCTGGTGCTGGAGCCGGGTAGTCTCACCTCCATCCCGGGCGAGCCATCCCGCCGTCCCGCCCTCCTGCCTTCCCGCCCAGACCCCGCGGAGGCGACCGCATACGAGATCGACCTCAGGGGTCTCACCGGCGACGAGGCCGAGCAGACCGTGCTCGCGGCCCTCGATGCGGCGATCCTGGCGGAGCAGCCCTACCTGCGCATCATCCACGGCAAAGGCACCGGCGTCGTCCGGGAACGGGTCCAGCAGGTGGTGCGGCGCGACCGGCGGGTCAAGTCGCACGGCTTCGCGCCTGCCAATCAGGGTGGTACCGGGGTCACCATGATCGAGTTTGCCGAATGAGCATGATCCCCGATGAGATCATCGAACAGGTCCGCGACAGCGCGGATCTGGTATCGATCATCGGGGACTCGGTGGAGCTCAAGCGGACCGGCGGCGACTACCGTGGCCCCTGTCCCTTTCACGGAGGCCAGCATCGCAACTTCGCCGTGATCCCGAAGAAGGGGCGTTACTACTGTTTCGTGTGCAAGGAATCCGGCGACGTCTTCTCCTGGTACATGAAACGGCTGGGCATGGACTATCCCAGCGCGGTGCGCGAGGTGGCCCGGAAGCTCGGCATCGCCATCCCCGAGGGCGGGGGCCGCCAGGGCCCCGATCCGCGGGAGCCGCTGTACCAGGCGGTCTCGGTGGCGCACGACTGGTTCGCCCGCCAGCTGCGCGAAGCGCCTGAGGCGGAGGAGGCCCGCCGCTACCTGCAGGGCCGCGGCCTCGACCTGGAGACGGTCGAGCCGCTGGAGCTGGGCTACGCGCCCCGCGGGCCCGCCTTCGTCCACGCCATGACCCAGCTCGGCCTCGATGAGGCGACTCTGCTCGAGGCCGGCCTGCTCGCCCGGCGCGAGGACGGCGGCGTGCTGCCACGCTTCCGCGCCCGGCTGTTGTTCCCGATCCACGACTTGCGCGGGCGGGTGGTAGGGTTCGGGGGCCGGCTGCTGGGTCCGGGAGAGCCGAAGTACCTGAATTCGCCCGAGACACCCATCTTCCGGAAGGGCGGCACGCTGTACAACCTGCATGCCGCGAAGAACGCCATCCGCAAGGAGGAGAGCGTCATCCTGGTCGAGGGTTACTTCGACGTGCACCGGCTGGTGTTCGCGGGGGCGGAGAACGTGGTCGCCCCGCTGGGCACGGCCCTCACCCCGGACCAGGCGGCGCTGCTGCGCCGCTTTGCTGCGACTGCGGTTCTCCTGCTAGACAGCGACATGGCCGGTCTCAAGGCGACCTTCCGCGCCGGTGACGAGCTGTTGCGGCACGAGATGCGGGTGCGGGTGGCCACCATGCCCCCGGGCGAGGATCCCGACACCCTGGTGCAGAAGGGCGGGCTCCCCGCGCTGCAGGCGATCCTTCGTGATGCGGTGGACCTGCTGGAACGGAAGATCCAGATCCTGGAGCGGAAGGGCTGGTTCGCCGACATCGAGCACCGGCGAGAGGCGCTCGACCGGCTGCTTCCCACCATTCGTGCGACCAGAGATCCGATTCAGCGCGAACTGTACCTCGGCCTGGTGGCCGACCGGACCGGCGTGTCCAAAGCCGTCCTGGAGCATGAGGCCGCCGAGGCCGCGGAACCCCACCGAGTTCCCGACCCGCCGGCCCGGTCACCGGAGCCGGACTTCCCGCGGAGCGTGCCTCCGCGCGTGGCCGGCTCCCGGGCCGAGCAGCAGGTGCTGCGACTGATGCTGGCGTCGGATGAATGGCGGGCCCGCGCGGCCGAGGTGGTCAAGCCCGAGTGGTTCGAGCATCCGGCGGTGCGCCAGCTGTTCGAGCTGCTCGGCGCCAACCGCGAGCCCGGCACCGCCGCGCCTCCACCCGACCTGGCCGCTCCGCTCGCCGGCCTGTGGCAGCGGCTCGCCGCGGTCGCGCTGCCCCTCGACTACACCGGGCAGGCCAACCTGTTCGCCGGCGCCACCCGGCGGCTCGAGGCACGGCCGCATCTCAGACGCTACCGCCAGCTCACCGAATGGATCCGTGAAGCCGGTCCGGCGGAGCGGCCCGAGCTGGTGGCCGAGAAGAACCGCATGGCCCGGGAACTCCAGACCCGCTTTCCGGAGGAGTTCCGCACCTATGGCTACCAGGTGGGCCGCCGCGCCCGTCGCCCGGCCCCCGACACATGACACCCGAGACCGACACCCGATTACCAGGCACCCGACACCCGTACCGAGGCAATTAGAGAATGCATCCTGATCTCGTGAAGCTGCTGGAATTGCAGTCCAGGGACCTCGACCTGCTGGAGGCCGACCGGGCCCTGGACGCGATCCTGGCGGAGTACGAAGCGCTCGACCAGCAGCTGAAGGGGGCGCAGCAGGCCGTCGACCAGGCGGCCCGGTCGGTCGCAGAGGCGGGGCGGCGCCGCCTGGAGGTGGAAGGCAAGATGGAGAACTACAAGAAGCTCGAGGAGCGCGGCAAACAGCGGCTGGAGCAGGTGCGCACCCCGAAGGAGATCCAGGCGGTCATGACCGAGATGGATCTCGCCCGCAGCGTGCTGGCCAAGGAAGAGGCCGACTGGATGAAGCTGGCGGAAGTGATCACCACCCTGGAGGCCGGCGGCCGGGACGCGGCGACCAAGCTGGCCGAGATGCGCCAGAGCCAGGTCGACGTGCGATCCGCCCTGGATCTGCGCCGGTCGGCCGCGGAGGGACGGCGGCAGGCCGCGCTCACCGCCCGGGAGGCGACCGCCGCGGAGGTGAATCGGGCGCTTCGGACCCGGTACGAGCGGCTCCGCACCGTGCGCACCAAGGTGCTGGTGGCCCTCGATGGAGCCGCCTGCGGCGCCTGCTACACCACCGTGCCGCTCAACCGCCGCAGCCAGATCCGCGCCGGGACCCTGATCGATGCCTGCGAGAGCTGTGGCGTGATCCTCTATGCCGACGAAAACCTTGACTGACTCCTTTCCGGTTCCGCCGTTGCGCTGGGCCGTCACGCCCGCCCCGGCCCCCGAGGCGGTGGCCGCGCTCGCCCGCGGGCTCACGGTGTCGCCGGCGCTCGCCTCGCTGCTGGTACAGCGCGGCCTGACCGACCCGCAGGCTGCGCGGCTCTTCCTCCGCCCGGCGCTGGACGAGCTGGCCGACCCGCTCTCTCTCGCCGGCATGCATGAGGCGGTGGAGCTGATTGCGCAGGCGGTGCGCCGGGGTACCGGCATTCTGGTGCACGGCGACTACGACGTCGATGGCCAATGCGCCACTGCCGTACTGACCCGGGCCCTGCGGGTCGCCGGCGCCCGGGTGACCCCGTTCGTGCCGCACCGGCTGCGGGATGGCTACGACCTGGGACCCGCGGGTGTTGCCGCCGCGCGCGAGGCGGGAGCCGGTCTGATCGTTACCTGCGACTGCGGTATCACGGCCAGCGCGGCGGTGGAAGCCGCCCGCGATGCCGGCATTGCCGTGGTTGTCACCGATCACCACCTTCCGGGCGCCACCCTCCCTCCGGCCGATGCGGTGGTGGATCCCCAGCGGCCCGACGACCGCTCGGGCCTCACCCAGCTCTGCGGCACCGGCATCGCCTTCAAGCTGGTGCAGGCGCTGGTCCCGGTCCTGGCGCTGCCGCCCAACCTGCCATATCACCTGCTCGACCTGGTGGCGCTCGCCACTGTCGCCGACATCGTCCCGCTGGTGGGTGAGAACCGGATCCTGGTGCGGCACGGGCTCAAGCTCCTGGGGCAGAGCCGCTGGCCCGGTGTCCGGGCGCTGATCCGGGTGAGCGGCCTCGCGGGCAGGGAGATCCGCGCCGGCCAGGTGGGGTTCATCCTGGCACCCCGGCTCAATGCCGCGGGCCGGGTCGGAGACGCCGCCGAAGGCCTGCGGCTGCTGCTGACTGACGACGAGGCCGAGGCCGAACGGCTGGCGGTGCGGCTCGAAGGGATGAACACCGAACGGCAGGCGCTCGATCAGCGCATGCTGGACGAGGCGGTGGAGCAGGTGGAGAAGGAGCGCGACCCCGCGCGCGATGCCGCCCTGGTGCTGGCCTCGGAAGAATGGCATCCCGGAGTGGTCGGGATCGTCGCCTCGCGGGTGGTTGAGCGGTACGGCCGGCCCGCCTTCCTCATTGCGCTGGACGGCGACATCGGAAAGGGCAGCGGCCGGAGCATCTCCCGCTTCAACCTGCACGCCGCGCTGCAGGGTTGCAGCGACCTGCTCGAGCGGTTCGGCGGCCACCACATGGCCGCCGGCCTCACGCTTCGACGGGGCCGGCTGGAGGAATTCCGCGAGCGGTTCGCCGGCATTGCCCGGGAGCAGCTGTCGGACGAGGATCTGGGGCCCGAGCAGCGGGTGGACCTGGTGCTGGGTCTCGACGAGATCACCGACGACCTCGAGCGCCTCTGCCGCTACCTGGAGCCGTGCGGGATGGGGAACCCCGGTCCGGTCTTCGGCGCCAGGAGCGTACGCCTCGAGGGCGCGCGCAGGGTGGGCACCAGTCACCTCAAGGGCACCCTGGCCCGAGAGGGCTCGCGGGTCAGCGCGATCGGCTTCGGCTGGGCCGACCGGGTGCCGTGGCTTCCGGCCGGCAGCGCTCCCGCGGTGGACGTCGCGTTCCGGGTGGAGCAGAACGAATGGCAGGGCGGGGTCTGCCTGCAGGCCAGGATAGTGGCGCTGACGGAGGCGGGGGTGGCGGTAGAGACGGGCAAGGCGGGCGGGGCGGGAGTACCGCAGGGTGGAACCCCAACAGCAGAGACTCTCCCGAAGTATGTGGTTTCGCCCGCCGTGCCCGCCCCGCCCGCCTAGTCGGTGCGGATCGTCGGCGGCACCCTTCGGGGCAGACGGATCGCGCCGCCGCGTGATCCCAGGGTGCGCCCGACCGCCGATCGGGTGCGCGAGGCGTGGATGAGCATCCTGCAGGAGGCGCTCCCCGGGGCCCGGGTGCTGGACCTGTACGCCGGCAGCGGCGCCCTGGGGCTGGAGGCGCTCTCCCGCGGCGCGACCAGCGCCGACTTCGTCGAGCTGAGTCCCGCGTCGCTTGCCGCCCTCAAGGAGAACATCGCCGCGCTGGAGCTGGAGCCCCGCGCCACGATGCATCGCGGCGATGCGCTGCGCTTCGCTGGGCGGCTCCCCCCTGGTGCGTACGACGTGACCTTCGCGGATCCACCGTACAACCGCGATGATGCCGAGCGGCTCGTCGCGCTGTTTCGCCAGACTCCCTTCACCCGGATCCTGGCGGTGGAACATCCGGCTGCCACGGTCCTCGCCGGCGACGATACCCGTCGCTACGGGGACACCGGCCTCACCTTCTGCTACGCCCCATGACCCGTATCGCCGTCTACCCCGGCTCATTTGATCCCCCTACCCGGGGGCACTCCGACCTGGTGCATCGGAGCCTGGCGCTGGCGGACCGGGTGATCGTCGCGGTGGCCCGCAACGCAACCAAGCAGCCGCTGTTCAGCGTCGAGGAGCGGCTGGAGATGCTGCGCCAGGTGGCCGGCGAGGAGAGCCGGGTGAGCTTCGAAGCGTTCGACGGGCTGCTGGTGGACTTCGCCCGCGAGCGCGGTGCCACGCTCATCGTCCGCGGGCTCCGCGCCGTGAGCGACTTCGAGTACGAATTCCAGATGGCGATGATGAATCGGCATCTCCTGCCCGGGCTCGAGACCGTGTTCCTGGTGCCCCCGGAGGACGCCACCTACCTCAGCTCCAGCCTGGTCCGGGAGGTGGCCCGCTACGGCGGAGACGTCAGCAGCCTGGTCCACCCCGTGGTCGATGCCGCGCTGCGCCGGCGGTTTGCCCGGTGAGCTTCCGCCAGGACCTGCTCCAGCGCGCCGCTCTCCGGCCCGCCCAGCTCCTGTTGCCCGAGGCTGCCGATCCCCGGGTCAGGGAGGCGGCCGACCGGCTGAGCCGGGAGGGCATTGCCCGGCCGGTGTTGATCGGTCCTGGCGGCCTCGAGCCGGCGCGGGACGAGCGGTTGCCCCGGGTCGCACAGCTCCTGCGTGAGCGCCGCCCCGACCGGGTTGAGGATGCGGTGCACGCGCTGGACCTGGCCTCCGACCCGCTGCGCTTCGCCGCCGCGCTCGTTGCCCTGGGCGAGGCCGATGGCTGCATCGCCGGCGCGGTCCATACCACCGCCGAAGTGCTGCGGGCGGCGCTGTGGACCATCGGTCCCGCCCCGGGCGCGCAGATCGTCAGCTCCGCCTTCTACGTGGTGCTTCCGGGGCAGGATGTGCTCACCTTCACCGACTGTGCCGTCGTCCCGGAGCCCACCTCGGAGCAGCTCGCCGAGATTGCCCTCGCGGCCGCACAGGACCGCATCCGGCTGGTGGGAGACTCCCCCCGGGTGGCGTTTCTTTCGTTCAGCACCCGCGGCAGCGCCGGCGGGTATCGGGTGGAGCGGGTGCGGGAGGCCCTGGCCCGGTTCCGGGCCCGGGCGCCTGAGATCCCGGCGGACGGAGAGCTTCAGGTCGATGCCGCCCTCGATCCCGCTGTCGCCGCCCGCAAGGGTGCGGCCGAGATACTCGGTGGCCAGGCCAACGTGCTGGTGTTCCCCGACCTCGACAGCGGCAACATCGGCTACAAATTGGTCCAGCGCCTGGCCGGGGCGGTGGCCCTGGGTCCCCTGCTGCAGGGGCTGGCGCGGCCGATGAGCGACCTCTCGCGCGGGGCGAGTCCCCAGGATATTGTGGAGGTGGCGGCGATGGTGGCGTTGCAGGGCCAATAGCCAGATGGGGTTAGCCGTTGGCCGTTGGCCATTGGCTGGGACGACTGAGATCGGACTCCGGCTTGCGCCGGATGGGCCGATTCGCGACAATCCGACGACCAACGGCCAATGGCCAATGGCCAACGGCCCCACTTGAAGGAGTCCCGATGGCGTTCACCGCCACCAAAGATGCGACCGGCGTCTACCTCATCCGGGTCGAGGGTCAGCTCATCGTGGGCAACCGCCAGGAGCTCAAGACCGCGGTCCAGGAGGCGCTGGAACACGCCGAGCGGCGGTTCGTGATCGACTTCTCCCGTACCGGATACATCGATTCCTCCGGACTCGGCGCACTCGTGTCGATCTCCAAGAAGGTGCGGGAGCAGGGCGGTGAGCTCCGGCTCTCCGGCCTCAACGAGGATCTGCGCTCCCTCTTCGAGCTGACCAAGCTGGATACCCTTTTCGCGATCAGTGACACCGCCGAGCGGGCGCTGGGAGGCTTCCCCGCGTGACCGCGCCCGGCCCAGCATCGCTTCGCCTCTGTCTCCGGCGCCGCCGGGTCCCCTCCGCCAGCGGCGCCACCGTGCAGGTGTCGCTGCGGGTCCCGAGTGACGTGGGCTGCATCGAGGAGGTCGTGGACCTGCTCATGCGGCACTGCTGCAGCGACAGCTGGCTCTGCCGCCGCAGCCGGTTCAACCTCCGGGTCGCGGTCGCGGAGGCCCTGGCCAACGCCATCGTGGCGGGGAACCGCGAAGACAGGAGCAAGTGGGTGGAGGTCCAGGCCGAGCTCCGGGGCGACCAGATCCGGGTCGAAATCACCGATCAGGGCACCGGCTTCGATCCCAACCTGGTTGTCGAGCCGATCGAGCCGGAGGAGCTCGACCGCCCCAACGGCCGAGGTCTCTTCCTCATCCGCCACCTGGTGGATGACGTGCGCTTCAATCCGCAGGGGAATTCCATCTGCATGATACTGCTCCGCCACTGACGGGGCTGGAATCCGTCGCGGACGCCCTGGGTGGACTCTCCGGTGCCCGCGTCCGCCTGTGGCGTTTCGATGGTCGTGTCCTCCGGTCGTTCGGGACCGGAGGGGATCCCGGTTACACCCCGCCTGTTCCGATGGTCGCCGGCCTGGTGCCTACTCCCACCGGGTCGGTGTGGCTCGCCCCCATCCCGGACGCGGAGGGCTTCTGGCTTGAGGTGAGTGCGGTGGATGCGGCGCGCGCGGCCGAGCTCTCCCCCCAGCTTTGCGCCATCCTCGCAGCCTTCTTCGCGGCCGAGCGGGAGACCGCCGAGATCACCGATGAGCTGACCGGGCGGTACGAGGAGATCGATCTCCTCTACGCCATCAGTGAGATCCTGGGCCACACCGTCCGGCTGGATGAGGCGGCCCGGACCATCGTCCGCGAGGTCTCGGACGTGGTTGGGGCCCGCCGCGCCTCGATCATGGTGCACGACGAGGAAACCGGTCTGCTCCGCGCCGTCGCCGCCCGGGGCTTCTCGGCCGATGGTCTCAAGCCGGTGCCGGTCTCCGACCCGCAGTCGGTGGCGGCGCGGGTGTTCCGCGAGCAGCGGATCATCGTGCACGACCCCAGCGACAAGCTGGCCCAGAACCCCGGGTCCTCCGACCCGCGCAGCTACAAGGGCCAGGCCTTCCTCAGCATTCCCATCTGTTATGCCGCGCCGGGCTCCGGCTCCCGCTGCGTCGGTGTGATCAACCTGACCGATCGACTGGCGGGCGACACTTTCACCCCGTCGGAGGCCAAGCTGGTCTCGGCGGTGGCCAACCAGATCGGGGCGGCCATCGAGAACGCCCGGCTGGTGGCCCGGGACCTCCGCCGCCAGCGGCTGCAGCGCGAGCTGGAACTGGCGCACGACCTGCAGCTCAAGCTGCTCCCGTCGCCCGCGGTGCTGCAGGGCGATGCCGAGGTCGCCGCCATCTGTCGTCCGGTCGACAGTGTGGGGGGCGACTTCTACACCTTCCGCCGGCTTGGCAACGGCAGGGTCGGGGTGATGCTCGGCGACGTCTCCTCGCACGGGTTCTCCGCGGCGCTGGTGATGGCGCTGGTGATGTCCGCCGCGGGTGTGCATACCGGGGCAGGGGCCACCCCCGACGAGGTGCTGGCCTCCATGCTGGAGAGTCTGGGCTCCGAGCTCGCCTCTACCGAGATGTTCCTTTCGGTGTTCTACGGAGTCCTCGATCCCCGCGGCGGCCGGCTGATCTACGCCAGCGCCGGCCACCCTCACGCCTATCGCATTCCGCCGGTAGGGGAGCCGGAACGGCTGCCGACCACCGCGCCGCCACTGGGCCTGTCCAGCGCGTCCAGCATCGAGCGAAACCAGGTGTCCTGGGCCCCCGGGCAGGACCTGCTCTGCCTGTGGACCGACGGGCTGGTGGAGCAGGCCGTGGGTGGCGCTTTTACCGAGGAGCGCCTGCTTGCCGAGATCGCCAGCCGCCGCACCGAGACTCCCGATGCGATTGTGCGGGCGGTCTTTGCCCAAGCCGACGCCGCTACGCTCCGGCCGGTGGATGACTGTACCCTGCTGGTGATGCGGATCTGACGGATGCGGCCGAGGAGCCGCATCCGTCATCCCGAGGACCCCGAGCGGAGCGAGGGGGACGAGGGATCCCTCCAGGTGCGCACCTCAAGGGATCCCTCGATGCGCTCGGGATGACGAATGCCGCTTCCGCAGTTGCGCCTCACTCACGAGCATGACTTCCCCCAAGAAACGCCTCGGCCAGCACTTCCTGCACGATCCCGGAATCCTGCGCCGGATCGCGGAGGCGCTGGAAGCCGGGCCCGCCGACACGGTCCTCGAGATTGGCCCGGGGCTGGGCGGGCTTACAGGCCAGCTCGTCGGCGGGGTGGGACGGCTGGTCGCCATCGAGAAGGATGCCGATCTCATCCCCGCTCTCCACGCCCGGTTTCCCACCCTGGAGCTGGTGCAGGGAGATGCGCTGGAGCTCGACTGGCACACCCTTGCCGGTCCCGGCCCCTTCCGGGTCATCGGCAACATCCCGTACAACATCACCTCACCCTTGCTCGAGCGTGCGCTCCTGCCTCCTCGGCCGGCGAGCATCGTCTTCCTGGTGCAACGCGAGGTGGCCGAGCGGGTGGCCGCGCCGCCCGGCGGCTCCGACTACGGGGCGCTGAGCGTCGGGGTGCAGGGAGTGGCGACGGTAGAGCGGCTGTTCGCCGTCCCTGCCGGGGCGTTTACCCCCAGGCCCAAGGTGGACTCGGCGGTGCTCCGGCTGAGGCCGCTGGCGGTGCCGCTGGTGACCGATGAGCAGGTGCTCCCGTTCCGCCGCTTTGTGGTGGGGCTGTTCGGATTCCGGCGCAAACAGCTGGTCCGCGGACTCAGGGAGCTCACGGGAGCCGGACCCCTGGTGGTGCAGGGATGGCTCTCCGCTGCAGGGCTGGCCCCAGCCACCCGTCCGCAGGAGCTGAGTCCGCCGGCGTTTGTCCGACTCTTCGCGGCAGCCTCGCAGGAACAAGGCGGGAAGGCGGGACGGCGGGAAGGGCTAGGGTGAAGTCCAGGTATCATGCACTCGTCCCGCCGTCCCGCGGTCCCGCGGTCCCGCCGTCCCGCCTTCCCGCCTTCCTCGCCCTTCCCGGCCCGCGTCAGGGTTGCTAGATTTGTGAAATCTTTCACAATACCCGATGCGCAAGATCGCTGAATCCACCGTTCGCCGGCTGTCGCTCTATCTCAGGTTCCTGGAGGAGTTCGAGGAGCAGGGGATGGAGACTGTGAGCTCCGAGGCGCTTGCCGCGCGGGGCGGGACCACCTCGGCGCAGGTGCGCAAGGATCTCTCCTTCTTCGGCTCGTTCGGCAAGCGGGGACTGGGGTACAGCGTGGCGGAGCTGGTGCGGCGGCTCAGGGAGATTCTCGGGCTGGGGCGCACCTACCGGGTCGCGATGATCGGGGCGGGGAAGATCGGCAGCGCCCTGGTGCAGTACCGCGGGTTCCGCCAGCGAGGCTTCGAGATCGTGGCGATCTTCGATGCCGATGCCGCCAAGGTCGGACGCAACTGGAACGGACTCAGCGTCCGGGACGTGAAGGAGCTGGAGGGCGAGCTCCGGCGGCAGATGGTGGATATCGCGGTGATCGTGACTCCCGCCGAGGCCGCCCAGGCCGTGGCGGACAAGGTCGTCAGCCTCGGCGTGAAGGCAATCCTGAATTTTGCCCCGATCCAGCTGATGGTGCCGGACGACGTGGTGGTGAAGACGGTGAACCTGGCGCTGGAGCTGGAGACGCTGAGTTATGCGTTGACGAACCGGTAGGGAGAGGCGTCAGGCGTCAGGCGTCAGACAGGCGCCGCATCAGGAGTCAGGGCCCGCCGGCCTGCCCGACCGTAGGCGCCTCCTCAGGCCGGAGAGGATGCGGCCCACCTCTGCCGAACGTGCCAGGGTCGAATCGACCGTCGATCGGGGCAGGAGGCCGGTTCTCGCTGCCAGCTCCAGGTCGGTCTCGAGCTCTAACAACGAACCATTCGCGTAAGCCAGAAACCTGCGATACTCACCAGTGCGACCGCGCCCGTACCCCTCCGCGATGTTCGCGGCGACCGACCGGGCGGACCTGCGCATCTGGGACGACAGCTCGAAACGCTCCTCTGGAGGTAGAAGGCGGCAGAGGGCGTAGACCTCGCCGGCCAGCTGCATCGCGCGTTGCCAGGCGATGAGGTCGCGATACGTCATGGCCGGAAGGTGGCGCGACCCATGAGATGGCGCGGTACCGCGATATTGCGCAGGCCACTCTTTCCGACGCACTTTCGCGACGCCTGACGCCTGACGCCTGACGCCTGACGCCTGACGCCTGACGCCTGACGCCTGACGCCTGACGCCTATTACCTTCCCCCATGCCCGTCGACGTCACCTCCGAGATCGGTCAACTCCACTCGGTTCTCGTCCACACCCCCGGGGCGGAGCTGCGGGCGGTGACGCCCGGCAACAAGGGCGACTATCTCTACGACGACATCATTCAACTGGAGAATGCCCAGCGGGAGCACCGCCGGTTCGTGGCGGTGCTGCAGCGGTTCGCCGAGGTGCTCCAGGTGGCGGACCTGCTGGCCGAGGTGCTGCAGGTACCGGAGGCGCGGGAGTCGTTCATCCGCAGCACCCTGAATGTGGTGCCCTCGGAGGTCCTGGGTCGCAAGCTCAACGAGCTGGAGCCCGCCGCGCTGGCCCGACTGGTGGTGGAAGGGGTCGAGGAGGAGGGCGGGCCGTTCGCCCAGGCGCTCAACTCGGTGGGCTACGTGCTCCCCCCGCTGCCGAACCTGTTCTTCCCGCGTGACATCGGCATGGTGATCGGGCGCCACGGGGTCGTGGGGTCGATGCGCCACGGGGTCCGCTGGACCGAGGAGCTGCTGATCAAGACGCTGTTCGCCTATCATCCGCGGCTGGCCAACGCGGGGCTCTTGTACGACGGTTCGGAGGAGCGCCGCAGCGACTACACCCTCGAGGGCGGCGACTTCCACACCCTGCGGCCGGACCTGCTGCTGGTGGGATTCAGCGCCCGCACCTCCCCGGCGGCAATCGACCATCTGTGCGAGGTGGTTTTCCGGCACACCGCCGTCACCGATGTCCTCGTGCTGGTGATGCCCAAGGAGCCCACCGCCATTCACCTCGACATGCTGTTCACCCAGGTGGACCGCGGCCTGTGCGTGGTCTACCCGCCCTACTTCGTCGGGCCGGAGCGGCGCGCCGTGCTCCACCGGCGGAAGGGGAAGGACGTGGTGCGCGAGATGCCCAGCTTCTTTTCGGCGCTCAAGGAGGTGGGTCTCCCGCTGGAGCCGATCTTCGCCGGCGGCACCCATCGCTCCTCGCAGGACCGGGAGCAGTGGAGCTCCGGATGCAATTTCCTGGCGCTCAAGCCGGGGATGGTCGTCAGCTACCGCCGCAACGAGGTGACCATCGAGGCGCTGCGCCAGGCGGGCTTCCGGCCGGTGAGCAGCGTGGACTTCGTGGCGTTCGACGACTGGCTCGACATCAAGCATCGCACGGTGATCACCGTCGATGGTGACGAGCTGGTCCGTGGCGGGGGCGGGCCCCGCTGCATGACCCTCCCACTCCGGCGCGGTGCCCTGTGATCGGGCTGGCATCGTTCCCCGAAACCACGCTGGTCGAGCGGGCGATGACGCTCATGCTGGACGGGCCCTGCGGAGCGGACCGGCTGGCGCGTGAGGTCATGGGGCTGCGCCAGGCGCCGATCGCCGTGGCGGAGCGCCTCTCGGTGGCGCTGCTCGCCGCCGACCCCCGGGTGCGGCAGCTGGATGACGGCCGCTGGGCCCTGGTCGCCGAGGCTCAGGGCTCGCCCCTGCTGGAAGAGTGCGCCTTCGCCGTGGTGGACGTCGAAACCACGGGTATGCGGGCCACCGGCCCCGACCGGGTGACCGACGTGGCGGTGGTGGTGCTGCAGGGCAGCCGGCGGGAGCTGGTGTTCGAGTCGCTGGTCAACCCGCGAGTCCCCATCCCGCCGCGTATCGCCACGCTCACCGGTATCACCGCGGAGCTGGTGACCAATGCGCCGGAGTTCGAGGCCATCGCCGATCAGCTGCTCGCGGCGCTCGCGGGCCGCGTCTTCGTGGCTCACAACGCCCGGTTCGACTGGGGGTTCCTGACCGCCGAAATCCGCCGCACCCGCGGGCTGGGTCTGGCGGGCACCAGCCTCTGCACCGTGCGGCTGGCGCGCCGGCTCATGCCCCAGCTCGAGTCCAGGAGTCTCGACAGCCTCAGCTACTACTTCGGGCTGGAGAACCACGCCCGGCACCGGGCCGCCGGAGACGCGCTCGCCACCGCCCAGGTGCTCGAGCGGCTGCTGCTCATCGCCCGGGAACAGGGGGCACGCACCCTCGCGGATCTCGAGGCCCTGCACAAGAAGAAGCTCGTTCCGCGTTCCGCGTTCCGCGTTCCGCGTCGGGGGCGCTCCGCCCACCTTCGCGACGGGAGACAGGATTTCGGTAAGGAAGACGCGGAACGCGGAACGCGGAACGTGGAACGATGGCACTAAGCCAGTCCTTCACCCTGGGCTCATTGCGCTGCCATCTTCTCGAAGGCGGCTGGCAGCGGCTGGATGGCGGCGCGATGTTCGGCGTGGTGCCCAAGCCACTGTGGTCGCGCCGGGTGGTGCCGGATGAGCGGAACCGGATCCTGCTCGCGATGCGCTGCCTGCTGGTGGAGCATCCCGACGGCCTGGTGCTGATCGACACCGCCCTGGGCGACAAGGAGGACGAGAAGTTCCTCGACATCTACGGGGTGGAGAACCGGGGCGACCCGGGGCCGACCTGGCTCGAGGACGCCCTGCGCGCGGCGGGCTACCGGCCCGAAGAGGTGCGCTGGGTGATCAACACGCACCTGCATTTTGATCATGCGGGGGGGAACACGCTGAGGGCGGACAAGGCGGACAAGGCGGGAACGGCGGAATCTGCTGAAGACACTTCCTCTCTGTCCGCCCCGTCCGCCCTGTCCGCCTCTCAGGCCGTCCGCCTGGCTTTCCCTAACGCCACGTACATCGTCCAGAAGAACGAGCTCGAGTTCGCCCGGCATACCAACGAGCGCACCCGCGCCAGCTACCTGCCGCCCAACTTCGAGCCGGTCGCGGCTGCGGGGCGGTGGCAGCTGCTGGATGGTGATGGGGAGATACTGCCCGGCATCTCGGCCCGCCTCACGCCGGGCCACGTGCCCTGGCATCAGAGCATCGTGCTGCGGAGTGGCGGCGAGACCGCGGTCTACCTGGCCGACGTGATGCCCACGGCCGCCCATCTGCCGCTGGTCTACATCATGGGATATGACCTGGAGCCGCTCCGCACGCTGGAGTCGAAACGTGCGCTCCTCCGGGAGGCCGCGGCGGGCGGCTGGTGGTTCATCTTCGAGCACGATCCCGCCGTGGCGATGGGGCGGGTGGTGCCGGACGAGAGAGGAAAGGGTGTAGAGCTGACGGAGGTACGGACGGTGGCGGCGAGCCGCTAGCCGCCCTGCTGTCCCGGGACCAGGGCCGCGAGCCGGTCCAGCAGTTCGTCCAGAGCGCGCAGCCGTGACTGTGCGGTCCTGGTGTAGATGGTGCGCGCAAGGCCGTAGGATCCGGCCACCAGGGCGAGCGCGAGCCCCGCGCCGACCGCGCCCGAGTGGAATACGCCGAGCCCGATGCCGAGCGCCGCGCCCAGCCCGCCGCCGCCCAGGCCGCCCATGAGGCCCCCGAACAGTGCTCCCGCGAGCTGACCGATCGGCTCCTCGGCCCGGAAGGTGGTCTGGCCATCCTGGCTCACCACCGTGAGGGTGACCGCTCGCAGGCTCGGAGCGCCCATCGGCCCAATCACCGACCAGGTCCGGGTCCGGCCCACCTGGGACGCATGCCCCGCCGCACCCAGGGTGCGCTGCACCTCGCCGACCATCTGTCCCCACAGTTCCTCACTTAACTCCCCCTCGGCCGACCGCTCGGCGATCAGCCGGGTGGGCGCTCCCAGAAGCGGGGCCGGCCGCGCCGCGGCAGGCCGGTCGATCTCCCGGGCGGCCTGCCGGATCAGGACCGGATCGAGACCAGCCTCCTTTGCGATTCCCTCCAGTTCGGCGAGGGTCAGGCCGGTGTTGGTCCGCGGGGTCACCGACCCGCTGGCCTGCAGCTCGGCCGCTCGCCGGAGGATGGCTTCGGTCTCCGTGTCGCCGTAGCGGCGGTCCGGCAGGTTTGAGGGAGGCATGCAGGTAATCTCGGGGAGTGCTCTTCCATGGGCAATCGAGCGGGCCCGTCGCCCCGATGGCGAGCGGCCCCGGAGTTCCTGAGCGGGCGGAGCGGGCGGACGATGGCTCGGCGGCGGCGGTTTGTCGGGTTGACCCGAACGGGTTGCCCGGGCTAGCTTTACCGCCGTTCAGCCAAGTGGAGACGCAGGTCTCCCACCCTTGAGCCCGGCCAGTGGAGCCGGTGCGACCGGGTCCAGCCGACAGACGCCAGCGGTGGCGCGCGTGCTTGCGCTGCCACCCTCTGTTGCCGGACACCCCAGGGGATTCGCGGGTGTCCGGCATTCTTTTTCGCGGGAGCGACCACACTGTCCACCAACGAGCGTGAACGCCGGGTCCGGATCAATCGGCAGATCCGGATCAGCCCGGTCCGGGTGATCGGCCCGACGGGCGAACAGCTGGGAGTGCTGCCGGTCGAGGAGGCGCTGGCTGCCGCGGTGGAGCGGGGTCTTGATCTGGTGGAGGTCGCGCCCATGGCCCGGCCCCCCGTGGTCAAGATCATGGACTACGGCAAGTTCAAGTTCGAGGAAGCAAAGGCGGCCCGCGCCGCCAAGAAGAAGCAGCACGTCATTCACCTGAAGGAAATCAAGGTCCGGCCGGGCATCGAGGAGCACGACTTCGAGTTCAAGTCCCGGCACGCCCGCGAGTTCCTCGTCGACGGCAACAAGGTGAAGGTGACGATGATGTTTCGCGGCCGGCAGATCGCCCACCTGGAGCTGGGGAAGGCGGTACTGGACCGGTTCGCAACCGGCCTGGCGGACATCGGCAAGATCGAGCAGGACGCCAAGCTCGAAGGTCGCAACATGGTGATGGTGATGGGGCCGAAGTAGCGGCGCACAGCGGTGCGCGGCCACGGTCCCCCTGAATAGAGCAGGCGTAAGCGCGCACGGCTGTGCGCGCCAACGGCAAAGGAATGGCACGATGCCAAAGCAGAAAACCAAGCGGGCGGCGATGAAGCGCTTCAAGCGCACCGGGTCGGGCAAGCTCAAGCGCTGGTCCGCCAACCACACGCACATCCTGACCAAGAAGACCCGCAAGCGGAAGAACCGGCTGAAGAAGCCTTCGCTGGTGTCGTCCGCCGATTTCCCGCGGGTCAACCGGCTTCTTCAGGCGTAAGGGGGAACCATGCCTCGCGTAAAGAGCAACGTCGCCCACCACGCCCGGAAGAAGAAGATCATGCGGGCCGCCAAGGGGGCCCGCGGCGCTCGCAGCAAGCTGTACAAGCCGGCCAAGGAGACGGTCGAGCGGGCGATGCAGTACGCCTACCGCGACCGTCGCAAGAAGAAAGGCGAGTTCCGGGCGCTGTGGATCACCCGGATCAACGCCGCGGCCCGGCTGCACGGGTTCAACTACTCCGGTTTCATCGCCGCCCTCAAGAAGGCCGGCGTCGAAATCAACCGGAAAGTGCTCGCGGATCTGGCCGTGAAGGACGCCGACGCGTTCGCCCGGATCGCGGAAGTCGCGCGGGCGGCGAGTTAGGCGACCGGATTGGCAGGGCCAGGGCATGCCTTGGCCGCACCAACCCCAGGACACAATTTGGGGGGTCAGGGGACGGGCTGGCGCCGACCCCTGACCCCTGCGACTTTTGGGACGCCGGATACCCGATACCCGACACTCGATCATGTCTGATCCTTCGCCGCTCCAAACCCGGCTCGACGCGCTCCGCGCCGAGCTCGGCGGCGTGCCCCGACTCGATGCGGCCGCCCTCGATGCCTTGGAGGTCCGGATCCTGGGTCGTAAGCATGGCGTGCTGACCGACATCCTGAAGGAGCTGCCCGCCCTCCCACCCGAGGAGAAGCGGTCCATTGGTGCCGCAGCGAACCGGCTCAAGCACGAATGGGAAGCGATGATCGCGTTGCGACGGAACGACCTCGCGGCCGAGGCTACGGCCCGCGCTTCCTCCCGGATCGATCTCACCATGCCGGGGCGGGAGCGCTGGCAGGGCGCCGTGCATCCGGTCACCACAGTGGTCGAGGAGATCGTGGCCATCTTCCACGGGCTGGGCTTCGCCCGGGCCACCGGTCCCGAGGTGGAGTCGGAGTGGTACAACTTCGGGGCGCTCAACTTCCCGCCGGACCACCCGGCGATGGACATGCATGACACGTTGTACCTCGACGTCCCGGAGCGGCGGAATACGGCCGACCGCCGGGTCAACCGTACCTCCGGGATTGGCGATCCGCATGAACGCCGGGGCAGGGATGACCGGCGCCTGCGGAACGAGGGCCGGCTGCTGCTCCGGACCCACACCTCCCCGGTGCAGATCCGGGTGATGCTGGAGACCCCTCCGCCGATCCGGGTGGTGATCCCGGGGGTGGTGTACCGCAAGGACACCTTCGACGCCTCGCACGCGCCGGCCTTTGCCCAGATCGAGGGGCTCGCGGTGGATGAAGGGATCTCATTCGTGGACCTCAAGGCGACCCTGGCGCACTTCGCCCGAGAATTCTTCGGCTCGAGTACCCGGGTCCGCTTCCGTCCCTCGTTCTTCCCGTTCACCGAACCTTCGGCCGAGATGGACGTGAGCTGCGGCGTGTGCGGCGGCAGCGGGTGTCCCGCCTGCAAGGGGACCGGCTGGATGGAGATCCTGGGTTCGGGGATGGTGCATCCGAACGTCATCGCCAGCGGCGGGCTCGATCCCGAGCGCTACACCGGCTTCGCCTTCGGCATGGGGCCCGGGCGCATCGCGCTCAACCGCTACGGCATTCCCGATATCCGGCTGCTGTACGAGGGCGACATGCGGTTTCTGGAGCAGTTCGTCGCCGGGCGGAGTCGAGGAGAGCATGCGTAGTTTGTCGTCAAACCCGGGCGGTCAGGCGGTCAGGCGGTCAGTGGTTTCCTGGACGGGGATGCCTTCCCTCCGTCTCCGGGCTTACCTGTTCGCCGAGGCTTCTGGCCGCCTGTCCGCCTGTCCGCCTGACTGCCTATGAACATCTCCCGTCTCTGGCTCGAGGCTTTCCTCCGCCGCCGGCTCGATGCGCGCGACGTCGCCCAGCGCCTGGTGATGCTCGGCGCCGAGGTGGATGCCATCGAGCCGCTGCATCCCGGGCTCGAGCAGGTGGTGGTTGGGCTGGTGGAGACGGTCCAGCCGCACCCTAACGCCGATCGGCTCCGGCTCTGTCTGGTGAACGACGGTACCGCGGAGCGCCGCCACGTGGTCTGTGGCGCGCCCAACGTCAGCGAGGGAAAGAAGTACCCCTTCGCCCGGGTGGGGACCACTCTGCCCGGCGGCATCACCCTCGAGCGTCGCAAGATCCGGGGCGAGACCTCGGAGGGGATGCTCTGCTCCGCCCGCGAGCTGGGTCTGGGCCAGGATCACGAGGGCATCCTCGAGCTCGACACGACGCTTCCGCCCGGCACGCCGTTGCTGGAGGCGCTCCCCGTCGGTGACGACCGGCTGGTGCTCAATGTCACCCCCAACCGGCCGGACCTGCTCGGCCACAAGGGTGTAGCCCGGGAGCTGGCCTACAGCTACGGCACGCCGTTCCGGCTCCCCGAGATTCCCGGAGCGCCGGCCAGCGGGCTCGCCACGCTCCGCCGCATCGACGCCGAGCGGGGCAAGGTCGGCGGCGTCACGGTAGGGACGGACGATCCCGATGGCTGCCGCCGGTTCACCGCGGTGGTGATCCAGGGAGTGAAGGTCGGCCCCTCTCCTGCCT
>Ga0326730_1000039_pt1 | contig 39317 bp, 39 predicted proteins | sample MHFSIPfraction_3_FD_207740 | JGI IMG/M metagenome (GOLD analysis project Ga0326730, IMG submission 207740) | Lab enriched peat soil microbial communities from Michigan Hollow, Ithaca, NY, United States - MHF7AN SIP fraction | ecosystem: Environmental > Terrestrial > Soil > Wetlands > Peat...
GCCGGGAGGTACCGGAAGATCGTGACCCGCTTCAGCGCCGCGTCGGGCCGGAACCCACCCGCCGCCCGCAACAGATCGGACAGGGTTTCGGAAGGCTTGATGGCGTAAACGGCCGGACGGCTGACCGCCCCGGTGACCTGAGCTCGCAAGCCGTGGGCGGGCACGAACACGACGTCGCCCGTCTCGAGTCGGACATCCCGCCTCGTGTCACCGCGCAGCAGATAGTCGTACAGGTCGAGGGTATCCACAGGTGCGCCGTTGCGCCGCACCACGACCTGGCGCATGTCGGAGCGGTCGGTGATCCCGCCGGCCGCATACAACGCCGTCAACACCGTACCGAGCGAGCTGATCTGATAGGCTCCCGGCTGGGTCACCTCGCCCGTCACATAGACCTGGTTGGCTCGCACGTTGGCGACCGAAACGTCGAAATGCGTCGTGGGATTGGTGCGGCGCACGCCGGAATAGACGCGCCCCAGTCGCGTGTACAGGAGGTCGCGCAGCTGCTCGAGGGTGAGGGTGGAGACGTACACCTGCCCGACCTGGGGGATCAGGACGAACCCCTCGCGCGTCACCGGCAGGGTGTAGGTCAGCTCCACGTCGCCCGTGAGAATGAGGACCAGCTGATCGCCGGGGCCCAGCTTGTAGTCGGGCGGCACCGGTCCCGACAAGAGCGGCAGGAACTGGGTGGTCGTGCGGCGGAATGCGTCCACGCCGAACACGAGGCTCGCGGACTCGGGGCTCGTCGCCGCCCGGACCGCACGCACGAACCCGGTGTCCACGGGGATGTTGGTCAACGTGACCGAGATCGGCGGTAGTCCGATCGCCTGGATCGCGGCCACCTGGTCCATGGAGATCCCGGGCGCCGTCCCCTCCGGCTGCTCGGCACCCAGATAGGCATCGAGCAGGTTGGCCGGGTACCCGGACGCCTGCAGGCGCGCGCGTATCTGATCGGGCGTCAACCCCGAGCCCAGCACGCGGTTGCGGATCTGCGTGGCGAGGGCGGGATTCTGCTGCAGCGCCTGCTGCAACGCCTGAGCTGCCTGCGAGGGCGGCGGCAGGGCGGGGTTCTGAGCCGCTGCCGGCCCCAGGGCCAGGGACCCGAGGAGCAGTGCACAGAATGCGGTTCGTTTCGTGGCAGCGAACCGCGCCTGAGCAGATGGTACAGTGGCTGGCGTCATGGAGCGCCCGAAAAAGATGGGCGCTAAGCCATGGTGCGTCAAGGTGTTATGCGAGAAACTTCCGGTAAACCGTCGCCGTCATCTCCGCCGTTCTCCGCCACGTGAACCCCTCCGCCCGGTGCATCCCGAGGGCGACCAGCGCCTCACGGCGGTCCTGATCCTCCGAGAGCTCGACCAGCGCCTGCACGTACGCCGCGGGGTCGCGCCCGTCGACGATCACGGCGGCGTCGCCCGCGACTTCACGCAGCCCCCCCGCGCCCGACGTAACGACCGGGAGCCCCGAGGCGAACGCCTCGAGCACCGGAAACCCGAATCCTTCGTAGAGCGACGGGAACAGCAGCACGTCGGCGGCGCTGTAGGCGCGTCGCAGCGTGCTCTCGTCCGCCGCCGGAACGCTGCGCAGGAAGCGGCGCAGGCCGAGGCGGTCGATCTGCTGCTCCTGATCGGCGGTCAACCGTCCGCCGACCTGCAGCAGGTGCACGTCCACCCCCACCTCCATCCGCAGCCGCGCCACGGTCTGGATGACGAGCGGGACGTTCTTGCGATCCACGGTCGAGCCCACGTGCAGCACGACGAACGCTTCCTCGGGGATGCGCCAGTCACGCCGGCCGCGCTCGCGTCCGCCGGGGGCTTCCCGGAAGAAGGCGCGATCCACACCGAAGGGGACGACGTGGATCTTCCGGTCGTCGCCCAGCCACGTGGCGAGCTCCCGGCGCAGCCATTCGGTCCCGACGAGGAAGGCGTCGGCGGCGCGCAGCGCCTTGAGGGTGCGGCGCAGCAGCCGGTTGCGGAACGATTCGGCGACGCCGCCGGTAGGCGAGCGCAGCACGATGACCGGCATGAGGTCGTGGACCGTGATGACCACGGGTCGCCGGCGCGCGCGGAGCAGGAGGTGCGCGTAGGCATGATCGAGAATGTGCACCACGTCGGCGCGCCTCGCCTGGCGTGCGAGGCGCATCGGGTAGAAGAAGAAGCGCGCGGCGAACCCTTGCGGTCCACGCAGCGGGCCGGGCAACACGACCCGGGAGGGATCGATCGGCTGATTCCACCAGCGGGTGTAGCTGCCGGACGTGCGGCCGTCGGGACCGGCGTCGCGCGTCAGCTCGCCGATATGTGCGGCGAGCCGGACTTCGAATCCCGGGTCGCCGCTCTCGAGCCAGTCGTGCAGCCGATGGGCGTACTTGTCCATCACCGCTGCGCGGTCCAATGGAAGGTCGGGGACGAGCAGGACGCGGGACATGGGCTAGGGTGATCCTCGTTTGGACAACGATTGCCAGAACGCGACGGTGCGCTCCGCCACGGCGTCGTCGCTGAACAGCTCGATCGCCCGCGCACGCGCCGCCCGGGCGAGCGTGGCGCGCCGCTCCGGGTCGAGCACCTCGCCCAGGGCCGCCGCCAGTGCCGCGGCATCGCCCGGCGGTGTCACGATCCCCGCCGGACCGATGAGTTCCGGCAGCGCGCCGGTGTCGGAGCCGATGACGGCCACTTCGTGCGCCATCGCCTCGAGCAGCGTGGTTCCCGTCGGCTCGTTCCAGCTGCCCGACGGCCGCGAGGGCGCGACGAGCACGTCCCAGGACGGCCACCGCAGTGCGAGCTGCTCGGGCGGCAGGGCACCCACCCAGTGGACGCGGGCGGCGAGCCGCAGCTCGCTGGCGAGGCGCTCGAGACGCTCGCGCTCGGGACCGTCACCGGCGACAAAGAGGCGCCAGGCCGCGTGGCGGTGCTGTGCCAGAGCCCCGAGCAAGGTATCGAGCCCGCGGTGGGGCACCAGGCGACCGACGAACCCGATGGTCAATCCGTCGTGTGGTTCATGCGACGGCGCGGGCGGGACCGCCGCGCCCTGCGGCGGCACGACGCTGACCGGCAGGCTGGGCGCGTCGCGGCGCACCAGCGTCGCCGCTCCGGTGCTGGCCGCGAGCGCGCCCGCGAGGCGCCGCAGGGTGCGGCGTCGACGCCAGCGCTCGAGCCAGGAGCGGCTGCCGTCGACGTTGGCGGCCGTCACCAGCACGGTCGGCACGCGGAGCCGGCCGGCGAGCCGCACCATTTGCCGCGCGAGGGCGGTCTCGGGCTCCGCCTCGATCTGGACCAGCTCGGGCCGCTTGTCGCGGACCAGGGCGGCGAGCGGCCGGGTGGCGAAGCGTGCCTGCGCGGGGTCGCCCATGTGGCGCACGGCGATGGGGAATACCTCGAGCGCCTGCTGGCGCTCCCAGGTGGTTTCGCGGGTGCGGTCGAGCACCGGATCGCGCCAGCGCTGCGGCACGGCCACGGTCAGCTCGAGTCCGCGTGCGGCGAGGGCGCGCAGCTTGCCCCGGGTGGAGGGCTCGATGTAGGCGTGCCCGGCGATCAGGACGCGGCGCATGGAAGAGCGGAATGCAGAATAGTGGGCGGTACAGGACTCGAACCTGTGACCTCCGGTATGTGAGACCGGCGCTCTAACCAGCTGAGCTAACCACCCGCAACGAGTTACGCATCCTCGACTGACCGGTGGCCCAAGATAGCCACAGGCCGGCCGACGCGGAACTCCACAAATGGAAAAGGCCCCCGCGTGGCGCAGGGGCCTTCCTTCGACAACTCGGCGATACCTAGATCTCGGTCTTCCGGTGCGCGATCAAGCGCAGCATCGCCTTGATGCCCATGTGGAGGACGAGGTAGGCGAGGATCGCGATGATGATGGGGAGGGCCAGCGTGAAGCCTTCCGCCGTCGGGCTCGCGACGATGCCCCGAAACATCGCGTAGAACGGATCGGTGAGGGCGCGGATGAATTGCACGAAGCCGGTGTTGGCGTTGGCACCGATCAACGCGAGGACGAGCCGAATCCCCAGCAACGTGTAGACGGCGTAGAAGGCGTAGTCGACTACCTGCGCGATGCGCGTCAGGCTGCGCGCACGTCTTGCTTCGCGATCGGTGCCGACGACCTCATCGATCGCCTTGCCGCGAAACTTCTCGGCGACCTGGTCCATCCGCTGACCTTCGGTGCGGGTCGCGTGCTCGGCGCGCTCGGCGATGTCGGCGTTGACATCCCGGTCGACCTGGGACTTCATCGAATCGTGCTGGACCGCGCGACGAGCCTCGCCGACGGCCACCTTGTTGTCTTCCATATGCCGCTCCTCTATTGAATGTCGCGATTCACCCTTGCTGCTCGAACCGATTTCACCACAATGAGGATAGTGCAGGCCACCGTCGCGGGGGTATGGTTCGAAGGGATGGAAGGAGGCCTACATCCGAAGGTCGGTGAAGCACGTAGCGGGAGCCGATCATCAGGCCCCCGCTACGAATCTCTCTCATGTGCCGCGTTGCCTCCGTGCGGCGCGACGGGCGCAGCTGGGAACGGATCGTATGTCCGTTGGCCGAGTCACCATCCTGCGCTCCCTGAAGTACTTCAGGGCCCGCTCACGATCGGACCCGCTGCGCTGACTAGTCTGCGAGGGCGGCGATCTCACCCTTTTTTCACACCGACCTAATCCGGCCGTCCCTAGACTGTCTCCAACGACAAAGGCAAACCCGGCCAAAGCCGGGGGCGCAAAGCCACGGGTCCTCGCCTCCTCCGCTCCGCCTCCTCAAGTCGAGACGCCCCGAAGGACCCCCAAGACCGCCGAGCCGCCGACAGTGGGTAGTTCGGCGTTGGTCTTCACGGGGGCTAAATGAGGAAGCGGATCACTGCAGTCGCGATCGCCTTGGCACTCAGCAGCGTCCTCCTCGCGGGCTGCACGGAGACACCGACCGTGCCGCCGGTCGCGACAAAGCCGTCGCTCGTGGCTCCACGATTCATCGTCAGTGGTGCGTCGGCGGCAGAAGTGACTCTGAGTCCCATTGATGGAGGGCGATACTTTCCCGGCTTTTCCGATCAGGTCGGTTTTGTCTCTCTTGGACAGGGGCAGGCAGGTTGGTTCTCCTTCGACATCACTCAACTCGCCGGCCGTCAGGTGTGCGACCTCACGTTCAGTTTTACCCAATGGGATACAACGAATCCCCGCTACTTTCCATTGACTATCAATATGTATGATGTCTCAACAAGCCACGCCCGTCTAATTGTGGATCGCGTTCCGATTGATGCAGAGGGAGAGGCAATTGCGTCTGACCTCCACACGGGGAACGTCTATGCATCTTTCCAAGTTTCTGGTGCTGGTGAGGGTACAGGCTATGAGATCGCACTGAACGATTTCGGAATTGGCGATTTGCAGGCGGCGGTCGGTCGTGGCGAACAGTTCTTCAGCATCGGCCTTGCAAATGTCTCCTTTGACGACCTTGGGTATTTCACACCTGCGAACGCCAGTCTTAGAGCGTCTGTGGACTGTACTACGGAAGCGCCGTCAGCGACCTTCGTGGCTGCTCCGGATCTCGATGCACGTGTCCTGACCAGCACGGTGATCGAGGGGACCTCGATCAAGTTGGCGCTGACAAGTCCCACTCCAATCGGAGGGACGTTCCAGTACGCGTTCGACTGTGGCTCGGGATATGGTCCGTTCACTACAAGGAGCAGGACCGCGTGCCCCACCGTGGACAACGAGCAGCGAGCCGTCCGCGGGAAGATCCGTGACACTGATGGTGGGGTGAGCGAATACACCAAGGTCGTGAGCGTCGTGAATCACAACCCCCACGTGGTCTTGGCGACCGCGCAAGGGGCGACGTCGCCGCTCGGGTCTCCGCGAGCGGTGAGCGGCACCTTCACCGATCCGGGCGTGCAGGACGCGCCGTGGTCATACGCGATCACGTGGGGCGACGGCACCTCAACCAGCGGCACGACCTCCAACCAGCCGGGGCCGATCCCAGCGTCCCACCCCTACACGCGCTTGGGCAAGTTCAGCATCAAGATGACAGTGACCGACAAGGACGGTGGGACGGGCAAATCGAACAGTGTGGTCGTCCAGGTCGTCCCAGCGACGGGGGGCAACTTGATTGACGGCGTGTGGGCCGGTGATATGGTGACTCCCCCTCCTTTCAATGCACCGAGATCAATCCGCCTCATGTTGCAGGAGACGAACGGCAATGTCAGCGGTTCATGCGAGATAGCATTCCCGGGTGACCCACCGTACTACACCTGCACGGTGTCCGGGACTCACACCCATCCGGCGATCACGCTTACGCTGAGCTCACCCGGCTTTGCGCCGATCAGTCTGACTGGGAGCTTCACAGACGGTTCGACGATCGCGGCGACCTTGAATGGCTCAGGATTTGTGGATACTCCCGTGACTCTCAAGCGGCAGTAGCGAGGGGAATACCGGCACGAGATCGCCATGAATACCCTGAGGAGTATTGCTACCGGAGCCATCGTCGCGGTGTCCCTCGGCGCATGTATCGGCCTGAGTTTCTCGAAGGGTACGGGACGGGTCAGTGGGCTGAGAAACGCGCCGGTGGATCAGGGCGCACCCCACTACTACAAGACTCCCCCAGAAAGCGCCGTTAGCTCGATCCAGCGATCAATGATCGCGCTGCAGCTCCGCAAAGTCGATGTCCGCCGCATTAATGACTCGGTCTGGATGCTGACGGGCCAGAAGGAGTGTTTTCCGCTTCCTGACGTGTCCTGCGTGTGGGAGAGGGGACAGTACTCCGCGTTCATTCGAGCGGTCGTGAAAGACGAAGGCGAACATGGCATCGCCGTGCGCATCGTGACAAGGGAGCAGTTATGCACTGGTCACGATTTCGGGGGTACGTGTAAGGCAGAGGATACAGAGGCCGACCCCGCGGCGCAGAAGATCCTCGCGCAACTCGACAAGGACCTGCCGACACCGAAAACATCGCCTGTGATGACTCCGTAGCGGCAAAGCGCCTGCGCAGGGTCTTCGTCGGGGACGCGGTGCAGGTGCTCAGGCTCGTCCCCGACGCGTATGCGCCCAGGAGAAGCCTGCCTGACCCCGGACCCGAGTCCCACGGCTGGTCCCACGGTGCCGAAAGCCCGTCAACACATCGTTGACGGGCTTTGTTGTGGCAATCAGTTGCGGTGCTTGGTGTCTTAGCTGGTGGGCCCTCCAGGATTTGAACCTGGGACCGACGGATTATGAGTCCGCTGCTCTAACCACTGAGCTAAGGGCCCGTAACGATCGGATGAATCTAATCATAACAATCCGCCCCTTCGCAACCGCCCCACCTGATCCTGCGCCGCATCGTAGGCCGCGACCACTTCGGTCGGCGTGACGGTGGCCACGCCTGCCTTGCCGACTTCGATCCCCGCGGCATAGGTCGCGAGCTCGGCGGCCTCGCGTACCGACGCGCCGGCGGCCAGGGCCGTGCCGACCCACGCCGTGACGGTGTCCCCCGCGCCGGAGACGTCGTACACCTCACGCGCCAACGCCGGAATCCGGGTGAGCTGCCGATCCTTGGTCAAGAGTCCCATGCCCTCGTCGCCGAGGGTGAGCAGCAGATTGTCCACGCCGAGACGATCGAGGACCTCGGGGAGCGCGTCGGGATGGGCGAGATCGAGCGCCGCGCCCATCGCCTGCTCGAGCTCGCGGCGGTTGGGCTTGAACACGGTGGCGCCACGGTAGGCGAAGAAATGCCGGAACTTGGGATCGACGACCACCGGGACGCCGCGGCGCCGGGCGGCCGCCATGGCGCGCTCGATCACGTCCGGCGTGAGCGCGCCCTTGTTGTAGTCCTCGATGAGCAGCGCGTCGGCATCGGCCATCGCCCGCTCGAGCAGCTCGGCGAGTGCCTGCGCGGAGCGCTCGGGGATCGGGTCGTCCACCTCCTCGTCGATGCGCACCACCTGCTGGCCCCGAGCGACGACGCGGGTTTTCGACGTGGTGGGCCGCTCGGGCACGACCACGAGCCAGGCGTCGGCGAGCCGGTGCTGGGCCAGCTCCCCGCGCAGCGAGTCGCCGCGGGCATCGTCGCCGATCGGGGCCACCAGGCGTCCTTCGGCGCCGATCGCCGCCACGTTGGCCGCGACGTTGGCGGCGCCGCCGAGCGCGGTGCGGCGCTGGCGCACGGTGACGACCGGGACCGGCGCTTCAGGGGAGATCCGGTCCACGTCGCCCGCCAGGTACACGTCGAGCATGGCGTCGCCCAGCACGACGATGCGGCGGGCGTGCATCCGGGCGAGCAGTGCCTCCAGACGATCGCGCGTCAGGTCCATACGGCGGCAATCTACCTGTTATCATTGCCGCTGTCCTCTTCCGGGAACGAGCATGCGCGTCGAGCTGCGCCGCGGCGATCAGACGGAGACGGTGCACCGCGTCCACGTCGCCGTCGTCGATGCGGCCGGCGTGGTGGTGGCCCGCGCCGGCGATCCCGGCCTCACGACGTTCTGGCGCTCGGCCGCGAAACCGTTCCAGGCGCTGCCGCTCGTGGTGGACGGCGCGGCCGACCGATTCGACCTGACCGAGATCGAGCTGGCGCTGACCTGTGCGTCCCATTCGAGCGAGCCGGGGCAGGTCGAGTTGGTGCGCGCATTCCTGGACAAGATCGGGTGCAGCGAGGACGACCTGCGCTGCGGACCGCACACGCCGCTCGCCGAGCACGTCGCCAAGGACTACCAGGCGCGCGGAGTGCGGCTCACGCCGGTGTACTCGAACTGCTCGGGCAAGCACACCGGCATGCTGGCCCTCGCGCGCCACCACGGATGGCCGACGGCCGACTATCACCGCCTGGCCCACCCGGTGCAGCAGCGCTGCCTGGAAGAGGTGAGCCGGTGGACGAAGCTGTCTCCGGACCAGATCGGCACGGCGGTGGACGGCTGCGGCGTGGTCTGTTACGCGCTTCCATTGCGCAACATGGCGTGGGCGTATGCGAGACTGGGGACGGGGGACGAGGGACGGGGGAGGAGCGGGGGCACATCTCGGATCGTGTCGGCGATGCTCCGCCACCCCGAGCTGATCGCGGGCGAGCGACGACCCTGCACCGACATGATGACCGCGTTTCCGGGGCGAGTGATCACGAAAGTGGGAGCGGAAGGCGTGTATTGCGCACTGCTGGTTCAGGAAAGCCTGGGCGTCGCTCTGAAAGTGGAAGACGGCCACGGGCCGGCCGCCGCGCTCGCCATGGCGCGGACGCTGGAAGAGCTGAGCCTGCGTCCGCAGCCCGAGTCCCTCGGCGCCCGGCCGATCCACAATACGCGCGGCGAGCAGGTCGGCGAGCTGCGCGTTTTGGGCTCCCTGGAGCGCTAGAACGATGACGGATAAACCCGGGGCATCCGCTAGCGTGTCGCCGACCCTCGATCCGCGGACGGTGACGCTGGTGCGCGTGGCGATGGCCGTGAGCCGGGGCGACGACGTCGCGACGCGCGAGCGCATGATGGCGGCGCGGGGAGCGGGCGTCCCCGCACTATGGATTGAGGAGCTGCTGCTCCAGAGCTTCCTGAACGTCGGCTACCCGCTCACGCTCGCGGCGTTCGCCATCTGGCGCGAGGTGGCCGGGCCGGCGCCGGCGGAGGGCGGCGAGTCGCTGCTGCACGGCGAGCACGGCCGCTGGGCGAAGCGGGGCGAAGCGCGGTGCGCGGAAGTCTACGGACGCACCTACCACAAGTTGCTGCTGAACCTGCGGGCGCTGCACCCCGCCGTCGAGTCGCTCGTGATCGTCGACGCCTACGGCAAGATCCTCGGCCGGCCGGGCCTGGATTCGGCGCGCCGCGAGCTCTGCACCCTCGCCGCGATCGCGATGCTGAACGCGCCGCGCCAGCTGCACGCGCATTTGCGAGGTGCGCTGAATCTCGGATGGTCGAGAGAAGACGTCGACGCGGTCCTGGTGCTGGCGGAGCAGGAATTGCCGGCCGAGCGCGTGCTGAAGATCTGGGAGCTCTGGGCCGATGTTCGTGAGAGAAAACTCTGATGTTCATCGACAGAGCGGTTGTGCAGGTGGTGGCCGGCGCCGGCGGCGCGGGCGCCTCCTCCTTCCGGCGCGAGAAGTTCGTCCCCAAGGGGGGACCGGATGGCGGCGACGGCGGCTCGGGGGGGAGTGTGTTCGTGCGCGCCGATGCAAACCTCGCCACGCTCCTCGACTACCGCTATCACCCCATCTGGAAAGCGGAGCGCGGCATCCACGGAAAAGGGAAGCAGATGACGGGCAAGTCGGGTGCCGATCTGATTCTGCCGGTGCCGCCCGGCACGGAGATCCGCGACGCGGAATCCGGCGCCTTGCTGGGTGAGCTGCTGCATGCCGGCGATTCGCTGCTCGTCGCCAAGGGCGGGCGCGGCGGGCGCGGCAACGCGCGGTTCGCCACGCCCACACATCAATCGCCGCGCGAATGGGAGCCCGGCGAGTTCGGCGAGGAGAAGCGCATCGAGCTCGTGCTCAAGCTCATCGCCGACGTCGGCCTGCTGGGCGAGCCCAACGCCGGCAAGAGCACGCTGCTCTCCGTGGTGTCGGCGGCGCGGCCGAAGATCGCCGACTACCCCTTCACGACGCTCGAGCCGCATCTCGGCGTCGTGGGGCTGTCCGACCAGCGCTCCTTCGTCATCGCCGACATTCCGGGGATCATCGAGGGCGCCCACGCCGGGAAAGGTCTGGGTCTGCGCTTCCTGCAGCACGTGGAGCGCACCCGGCTCGTCGCCGTGTTGATTCCGGCCGACAGCCCCGACCCGCAGGCCACGTACGATTTGCTGCGGCGCGAAGCGGGGCTCTACGCCGCGGGGCTCGCCACCAAACCGCACATCGTCGTCATCACGAAGTCGGATCTGCTCGCACCGGGCGCAGAGCCGCCCGCCGTTCGCACCCTCGACGATGCCCCGGTCGTCCTCGTCTCGGCCGTCACCGGCGCCGGTCTCCCCTCGCTGCTCGAGACGTTGTGGCAGCGCCTGCACGCCCCCGCGACGACGAGCTAGCCGCCTACCTGGCGCTGTCGCAGGTCCCGGGAATCGGGGCGGTGCGGCTGCGGACGCTGGTGGCGGCGTTCGGCGGTGCCGGTGGCGCCCTGGTGGCGCCCCAGGGAGCACTCGCGGCGCTCCCCGGATTCGGCCCCGCCGCGGCGGCCGCGGTACGCGGCGCACGACGCCGCACCGGAGAACAGATCCTGGAAGCGCTGGAGCGCGTCGGCGCGGACGTCTTCCTCCCCGGCGACGCCGGGTACCCGCCGCTCCTGGCGGAGATCGGCGAGCCCCCGGCCGTGCTGTACACCTGGGGCGACGCCCGCCTGTTGGCGCGTCCGGCCGCCGCGCTGGTCGGCAGCCGCGATCACTCCCCCTACGGTGCCGAAGCGGCCCGGCTGCTCGCCTCGGGAGTGGCCCGCGCCGGCGCGGTGGTGGTGAGCGGAATGGCGCGCGGTCTCGATGCGGTCGCGCACCAGGCGGCGCTCGATGCCGGGGGCGCGACGGTCGGGGTTCTGGGAAACGGCTTCGGGGTGATTTACCCGGCCGCCAATCGCCAACTGTACGAGGACGTTGCGGCTCACGGGTGCCTCGTCACCGAGCTGCCGCCGGGGGAGCGGCCGCGGGTCAGCACCTTTCCGCGGCGCAACCGCATCATCGCCGGACTTGCGGGCGTCACCGTGGTGGTCGAGGCGGCGGTGGGGTCGGGTGCCCTGATCACGGCGGATTGCGCGCTCGATCAGGGCCGCAGCGTGCTCGCCGTGCCGGGCCCCATCACGAGCCCGACCTCGACGGGCTGCAACAAGCTCATCCAGCAGGGGGCGAAGCCGGCCTTGACCGTCGCCGACGTGCTGGAGGAGCTGGGTCTCGCGGCGCCGGCGGCCGATGCGGGGCCCGCCGCCCGCGCGCCCGCGGCGGCGTGGCCGTCGGACTTGAGCGACGTGCAGCGCTCGTTGTGCGAATCGATCGGTAACGCTCCCGCGCACATCGATGCGCTGGTAAACGTGACGGGGCTCGATTCCGGTGACGTCCTGGCCGCCCTCACCGAGCTCGAGCTGCGGGGACTCGTGGTACAGAAGCCAGGGATGATGTTCCAATTCGCTTAGATTGTCATCAGTGCACCACCTCTACGTCCACGTTCCCTTCTGTGTTCGTCGCTGCTCGTACTGCGATTTCTCCATCGCCGTGCGCAAACGAATCCCGGCAGACGATTACGTCGCCGCGATTCGCGTCGAGTTGGAATCCGCCGGCTCGCTGGGGCCGCTCGAGACGATCTACCTCGGCGGCGGAACACCCTCGCTGCTCCCGCCAGAAGCCGTAGCGACGCTGCTTCAATACGTCGCTGGCCATACGTCGTCTCCGCACGCCGTCGAAGTGACCCTGGAAGCCAATCCCGAAGACGTGACTCCTGATGCCGCCACCGTCTGGCGCCGAGCCGGCGTCAATCGCGTCTCGCTGGGCGCCCAGTCGTTCCACGACCCGGTGCTGCGCTGGATGCACCGCTCGCATGATGCCGGCCGGATTGGGGCCGCTGTGGAGACGCTGCGTCGCGCCGGCATCGACAACGTCTCGCTGGACCTCATCTTCGCGCTGCCCCGGGAGCTGAGTCGCGACTGGTCCCGGGACCTGGACGCGGCACTCGCCCTCGAGCCCGCCCATCTCTCGCTGTACGGGCTCACTGTAGAGCCGCGGACTCCGCTGGCGCGCTGGGTGTCGCGCGGGGCCGCCACGGCGACCGATGATGAGCGCTACGCCGAGGAGTACCTGCTGGCGCACGAGCGACTGTCCGGAGCCGGGTACGCGTTCTACGAAGTGTCGAACGCCGCGCGCGAGGGCCGACGATCCCGGCACAACAGCGCCTACTGGAGCGGCCGTGCGTATCTGGGGCTCGGACCGGCCGCACACTCCTTCGACGGCCGAACGCGTCGCTGGAACCTCGCAGCGTGGGAAGCGTATCGCCGCGCACTCGCGGAAGGACTATCGCCGATCGAGTCCGAAGAGACGCTCACCGACGAACAACTGAAGCTCGAGCGGATGTACCTGGGGTTGCGGACAGCGGAGGGATTGCCTTCACACCCTCCACAACCTCTTGACCCGCTGCTCGCCAGAGGCTGGATGGTCCAGGACGGCGGTCGCGTGCGGTGCACGCCGGAAGGTTGGCTCCGGCTGGATTCCCTCGTGCAAGCCTTGACCGGCTCGGCCGCAACTTCGTAATTTGTTTTGCCGAAAGGGGTTGGAAGTCTTTGGCCACATTGCAGCTGAGTGAGCGCGAGCGCCTCGTCCTGGGCGCCGTGATCGAGACCTACGTTCAGACCGCCGAGCCGGCGGCCAGCCGAACCATTGCCAAGCGGTTCGGTCTGGGCCTTTCGGCCGCCACCATCCGCAACACGATGAGCGACCTGGAGGAGAAGGGGTTTCTCTACCACCCTCACACCTCGGCCGGCCGCATTCCCACCGATCAGGCGTACCGCGTCTACGTGGATGCCCTGACGCGGTTGCCGTCGGTCACACTGGATGAAGCACACCAGATTCGCGAGGAGCTGGCCGGACCGCGCAACGCGGTCGACCAGATCCTGGCGCGAGCGGCGCAGGTGCTCGGCGTACTCACGCAGGAGCTCGGGATGGCGGTCGGTCCCTCGCTCGACGAGGCCGTCCTGGAGCGGCTCGAGCTGCTCGCCGTGTCGAGCGAGCGGCTGTTGCTCGTGATGACGCTGAAGAGCGGGGCGGTGCGCACGATCTTCGTCGAGGTGCCGTCCCACATGGCGGCGGAGGCCGTGGTGCAGGTCTCCCTGGTGCTGAACGAGCGTCTGGCGGGGCTCTCGCTCAAAGAGATCCGGTCGACGCTGTCGGAGCGGCTGCGCGATGCGACGCCGAGCCCGGAGTCGAGCGACCTGCTGAACATCTTCATTCAGGAGGCGGACGAGCTGTTCGAGGTGCCGGCGACCGGCGTGATGCTGTCGTCGGCGCAGCTGCTCGCCGGGCAGCCGGAGTTCGCCTCGGCCGAACGGCTGCAGGGGCTGCTCCAGGTCACCGAGCGCCGCGACCTGCTGCGCGAGGCGCTCGCACAGCGAACGTCCCCGGGGCTCACCGTCACGATCGGCAGCGAGCACGTGGATCCGAAGCTCGCCGCGTTCACGCTGGTCACCTCGTCGTACCGGTCGGGTCCGCTGTCCGGTGTCATCGGCGTGCTCGGACCGACCCGCATGCCCTACGACAAGATCGTGGCGCTGGTGGATCACACCAGCCGCCTGGTGCAGGAGCTGCTGCAGTGAGCCGTCGCGGCGACTACTACGCGCTGCTCGGCGTCAAGCGCGACGCGTCGGAAGCGGAGATCAAGAAGGCGTACCGCAAGCTCGCCATGGAATTCCACCCGGACCGCAACCCGGCGCCCGAAGCCGAGGAGCGGTTCAAGCAGATCACGGAAGCCTACGAGGTACTGCGCGACCCCGAGCAGCGCGCAACCTACGATCGTTTCGGCGAAGCGGGGCTCAAGGGCGGTGGGGCCGGGCCCTTCGGTGGCGGGTTCGCCCACTTCGATCTCTCCGAGGCGCTCAACATCTTCATGCGCGACTTCGGCGGCTTGGGCGGCTTCGATGCGTTTTTCGGCGGCGGCGAGCGCACCCGCCGGGACCGGCGGCGCGGGCCCGATCTCAAGGTATCGATCAAGCTCTCGCTCTCCGAAGTCGCGACGGGGGCGACGAAGGCGCTGAAACTGCGCACCCTCGACACGTGCACCGTCTGTCACGGGACCGGCGCCAAAGCCGGCACCAAGGCGACGACGTGCGGTACCTGCGGCGGCAGCGGGGAAGTGCGTCGTGCGGCGCAGTCGATGTTCGGTCAATTCGTGTCGGTGTCGCCGTGTCCCGCCTGCGCCGGTGAGGGGACCGTCGTCCGCGAGCCGTGTCCCACCTGCCGGGGGGACGGACGCGTCAAAGCGGAGAAGACGGTGCAGATCGATGTCCCCGCCGGCGTCGCTGATCACCACTACCTGACCGTGCGCGGCCAGGGCGTGCCGGGCCCGCGCAACGGGCCGCCGGGCGACCTGATCGCCGTGCTGGAAATCGCCGAGGATCCGCGCTTCGAGCGCCACGGGGACGACCTGGTGTACGATCTGCCGATCTCGTTCAGCCAGGCCGCGCTCGGGGTCGAGACGGAGATTCCGACTCCCTACGGCTCGGCCCACCTCAAAGTGCAGCCCGGAACGCAGACCGGTACGATCTACCGCTTGCGGGCCAAGGGCCTGCCGCGGTTGGGCGAGAGCGGCCACGGCGATCTGCACGTGCGCATCCAGGTCTGGACCCCCACGCGCCTCACCCCAGAGCAGGAGCGGGCATTTCAGGAGCTTGGCAAGGTCGAAGGGGAGCCGCCGTCGGCCGAGAGCCTCGGTCGTGGGTTCTGGAACAAGCTGCGGGAGGCGTTCGGCGCGTGACCGCCGACTGTCTCTTCTGCAAGGTCGCGCGCGGCGAGATCCCGGCGACCATCGTGCAGCGGACCGGACGATTGCTGGCGTTCCGCGACATCAACCCGCAGGCTCCCACGCACCTGCTCGTGATCCCCATCGAGCACGTGGCCTCGCTCGAGACGGCGAACGACGGCGCGCTGCTCGGGGAGCTGCTGTTGTTGACCCGAAACCTCGCGCGGGACGCGGGCTTGGCTGAGCGGGGCTATCGGATCGTCCTCAACACGAATGCCGATGGGGGGCAAACGGTGTTCCATCTCCATGCGCATCTACTCGGCGGACGGGCCATGCAGTGGCCGCCCGGCTAGGACTTGCGGCCCTTCGCCCGCGACCGCTAACTTGGTTGGTCTCCCACAGTTAGCGATCGGCCAGAGGATTCGGGGAACGACGAGAACGACCATGCCCGAAGTCATCATCCACGACGACGAAAGCTTCGAGCGCGCCCTCAGGCGCTTCAAGAAGAAATGCGAGAAAGCGGGGATCCTCTCCGATTTGCGGAAGCACCGACACTATGAAAAGCCGAGCGAGCGCCGCAAGCGCAAGATGAACGCGGCGCGTCGTAAGACCCGGCGCCCGCGTTCGTTCTGACGATGCCGAGCCTCGGCGAGCGGCTACAGGCCGCGCTCAACGAGGCGCGCAAGGCCCGCGATCAGGCCCGCACGCTCCTCCTCTCGACCATCCTGGCAGATCTCAAGAACCGCGAATTCGAACTCCACCATCCGCCGTCCGACGAGGAAGCGGTGGAGGTCGTGCGTCGCGGCGTCAAGAAACGGCACGAGGCCGCCGAGCAGTTCGCGGCGGGCGGGAGGCAGGATCGGGCCGCCGTCGAGCTCGCGGAGGTGGCGGCGCTGGAGGTGTTTCTGCCGGCGCAAGTGCCGCCGGAGGAGATCCGGGCGGCGGTGCGCGCGGCCATCGCCGGTGGCGCGACGGAGCTCGGCAAGGTCATGGGGCAGGTCATGCCACGTTTCAAAGGGCGCGCCGACGGCAAGCTGATCAACCAGATCGCGCGCGAGGAGCTGTCAGCGAGCGTATGAGAGCGGGAGGCGGGATCCCCCCCGCCGTGTTGGACACACTCGAATTCCCGGCCGCCCTGGAGCGGGTGGCGGCGTTCGCCGCCGGTCCGCTCGGCGCGGCCCGGGTGCGGGCGCGGATGCCCGACGCCGACGCGCCGCGCGTCCGCGACGCCCTCGCCCAGGTTGCCGAGCTGGCGGCCCTGATCATCACCGATGACACCCTGCGCGCCGAGCCGGTGCCGGATCTGACCGAGTCGCTCGCCCTGTTGCGGGTTCCGGGAAGCGCGCTCGAAGGCACAGCGCTCGGCGTCTTCGCGGTCGCGCTCGCCGCGGCCCAGGTGGTCGGGGCGGCGCTGGGCCGGCTCGAGCGCGACGCGCCGCGGTCGGCGGCGCTGCGCGTCCCGCTGCCGCCGCGCCAGCTCGAGACGCGCCTGCGCGAGGCGATCGATCCCGCGGGCGACGTGCTCGACGGAGCTTCGCGCGAGCTGGCGCGTGCGCGGCGCGCGGTGCGCGAGGCGCGCGCCAAGCTCGTCGCCCGCCTGGAGCGCCTCCTCACGGACCTCGATCCCCAGGACCGCGCCCCGGATGCGGCGGTGACGGTGCGAGCCGGCCGCTACGTCATTCCGGTGCGCAGCACGGCCCGCAGTCGCGTGGGCGGCATCGTGCATGACGCCTCCGCCACGCGCGCCACGGTTTTCGTCGAGCCGCCCGAGGTCATCGAGCTGGGCAATGAGCTGCGCGATCGGGAAGCCGATGAGCAGCGCGAGGTGCTGCGCGTGCTGCGGGAGCTGACCGACGCCCTGCGTCCCCACGCCGACGCGATCGCCGCCGCCTGGGAGATGTGCGTCGCGTTCGACGACCTCTGCGCCCGCGCGCGCTATTCCGTGGAGGTGAACGGCTTCGCCCCCGACATCGGTGGCGGCCCCCTGAAGATCCGCGGCGGGCGCCACCCGCTTCTGCTCGGCGGGGACCTGGTGGTCGTGGCCTTCGATCTCGAGCTCGCCCCCGATGAGTACACGGTGCTCATCTCCGGTCCCAACACCGGCGGGAAGACCGTCCTCATCAAGGCCGTGGGTCTCCTGTGCCTGCTCGCCCAGAGCGGCATCATCCCGCCCATCGGCCCGCACTCGCGGCTCCCCGTGTTCACGCGCGTCTTCGCGGACATCGGGGACCGGCAGTCCATCGCCGCCAGTCTGTCGACCTTCTCGGCGCACGTCGCCGCGCTGCGCGACATTCTCGAGCACTCCGATGGCGACTCCCTCGTCCTGGTGGACGAGGTGGGGAGCGGCACCGATCCGGCGGAAGGCGCGGCGCTCGCCGCTGCGGCGCTGCGCAGTCTCACCCGGCGTCACGCGGTCACCCTGGCGACGACGCACCTTGGCGCGTTGAAACGCCTCGCGTCGGAATCGGTCGGCGTCGTCAATGCGTCGCTGCAATTCGACGCCGACACCCTGACGCCGACCTACCGCCTGCTGAAGGGGATCCCCGGACGCTCGTATGGACTCGCGATCGCCCGCCGGCTGGGCGTGGCCGGAGACGTGCTCGCCGATGCGGAGCGCGCGGTGCCCGACGCGGAGCGGCGCCTCGATGCTCTGCTCGCGGACGTCGAAGCCCGCGCGCGGGCGCTGGCGGAGCGGGAGGAGTCGCTGGCGCAGGCAGAACAAGCCGCGATCGAGGATGCGGCCCGGATCGAGGAGCGGGCCGGCGCGCTCAGCCGGCAGGAACGTGATGTCCGGCAGCGGGAGCGCACGGCCGACGCCCGCGCGCGCGACCAGGCGCGCGGCTATCTCCTCGAAGCCCGGAAGACCGTCGAAGCGGCCCTCGGGCAGGCGCGGGCGGCGGTCGACGAGGCCACGGCGCGTGAAGCGCGGCGGATGCTGGAGAAGGCGATTGCGGAGACGAAAGACGACGGATCGGCGGTCGGGCGGTCGGGCGGTCGTTTGACGTGGCAGCTGGGGGACGGCGTGCGAACGGCGGACGGCATGGTCGGTCACGTCCGCGAGGTTCGTGACGACGACCAGGTGGTCATCGAGTCCGGCGCGGTCCGCCTGATCGTCCGACCGGAGCAAATCGTCGAGGTGCTCCGCACTGCAGACGAGCCGGCTGCAGTGTCAACCCGTGCCCACTCGGCGGGAAGACCGACCGCCCGACCGGCCGACCGGCCGGCCGCCACCACCGAGATCAAGCTCCTGGGCCTCCGGGTCGACGAAGCGGAGGCCGAGCTGACCCAGGCGCTGGACGCGGCGATTCAGACGGATCTCCCGTATCTGCGGATCATCCACGGCAAAGGCACCGGCGCGCTGCGCGAGCTGGTGCACCGGGTTCTCGCGGCCGACCCGCGCGTCGCGCACTTCGCGCTCGCCCCGGCCAATCAGGGAGGCGCCGGCGTCACGGTGGTCGAGTTCCGGGCGTGAGCCTCATCCCCGACGACCTGATCGAGCAGATCCGCGAGGCGGCGGATCTGGTCGGGATCATCGGGGAATCGGTCGAGTTGAAGCGCAGCGGCTCGGACTTCCGTGGACCCTGCCCGTTTCACGGCGGCACCCACCGCAACTTCGCCGTGATCCCCAAGAAGGGGATGTTCCACTGCTTCGTGTGTCACGCCTCGGGAGACGTGTTCACCTTCTTCATGAAACGGCTCGGCATGGACTACCCGACGGCGGTGCGCGAGGTCGCCCGCCGTACCGGGATCGCGATCCCGGAGAAAGGCCCGTCGGGTCCCGATCCGCGCGAGCCGCTGTATTCCGCCGTCGCGGCGGCGCACGACTGGTTCGCGCGCGCGCTGCACGAGAATCCGGAAGGGGAGACGGCGCGGGCCTACCTGGTCTCGCGCGATCTCACGCTCGAGCAGGCGACCGAGCTGGGCCTGGGCTACGCCCCGCGGGGGGCGGCCTTCGCCGCCGCGATGCAGACGCTCGGCATCGAGGAGGCCGTGTTGCTCGAAGCGGGGCTGCTGCGCCTCAAGGACGACGGGGTCGTCGTGCCCCGATTCCGCGGGCGTCTGTTGTTCCCGATTCACGACCTGCGGGGGCGCGTGGTCGCGTTCGGCGGCCGCATCCTCGGGGACGGGGAGCCGAAGTACCTCAACTCTCCCGAGACGCCGATCTTCCACAAGGGAAAGTTGCTGTACCATCTGCATGCCGCGCGGCCCGCCATGCGGAAAGCCGATCGCGCCCTGCTCGTCGAGGGGTACTTCGACGTCATCCGGTTGGCGCTCGCGGGGATCGAAGAAGTCGTCGCCCCGATGGGGACGGGGCTCACCGCGGATCAGGCCGAGCTGCTGCGGCGCTACGCGCCCCAGGTCCTGCTGTGCTACGACTCGGACGACGCCGGCTTGCGCGCGACCTTCCGCGCCGGCGACGAGCTGTTGCGGGCCGGCGTGCGGGTAGCCGTGGCGACCCTGCCGGAAGGCGATGACCCCGACACCCTGGTGCGCCGGAGCGGGGCGGCCGGTCTCGAAGCGATCCTGCGCGATGCGGTGGACGTGCTGGAGCGCAAGGTCCAGATCCTCGAACGCAAACGATTCTTCGAGACGCTGCCGGGACGACGCCGCGCGCTCGACCGGCTGTTGCCCACGATTCGCGCCGCGAGCGACCCGATCACGCGCGAGCTGTATCTCAGCCGCGTCGCGGAAGTGGCGCACATCCGGAAGGACGTGTTGGAACGGGAAGTGGGAGGGACGCGGGACGCGGGACGGGGGACGAGTCCGACCGCGCCAGCACCCGTCCCCCTTCTTTCGTCCCCCGTCCCGAACAACGGTGAACGCGCCATTCTGCGGGTCATGTTGCAGGGCGACGCCTGGCGGGCGCGGGTGCTCGAGAAGGTGGATCCCGAGGACATCGAGCATCCGCTGTATCGACGGGTGTTCGAGGCGCTGGTCGAAGGGCGTCCGGATACCCTCGAGGGGGCCGAGGCGCGTGTGTATGAATCACTCCGGGCGGAGCCGGCGGAGACGAGCGAGCCCGACACGTTGTTCGATCGGGCGGTGAACTGGATCGAGGCGCGGCGGCTGGATCGGGAGCTGGAGCGGTTGGAGCGGGAGATCCCGCTCGCATCTGGAGAAGAGCAGGACCGGCTGGTGCGTGATGTCCAACGAGTGTCCGCCGAGCGAAACAGGCTGTTCCCACGGTACAAGATCGCTTCGAGGAGGAGTGGTGCATCCGGATCTTGATTCGCTGTTGACGCTGCAAGCGAAGGACCAGGACGTCACCCGATCCGAGCAGGCGCTCAAGGCGCTGGAGCCGGAAGTCCGGCGGCTCGACGAGCAGATGACGGCGGCCGAACGGGTGCTGGCGGCGGCGCGCCGGTCGATCGAGGACGCGATCCGGCGCCGGGACGAGCTCGAGGGCAAGATCGCGAGCTACCGCACGATGCAGGAGCAGCGCCGCCAGCGGCTGGAATGGGTGCGCGGGGCGAAGGAAGCCTCCACGCTCATGGCCGAGCTCGATCTCGCCCGCACCGTGCTCGCCAAGGAGGAGGCGGAATTCATGCGCTCGGGCGACGCCGTGCAGGAGGCGGAGCGCAAGGCCGCCGAGGCCGAAAAGGCGCTGGCGGCGGTCCGCGACGGGCAGGCGGCCGACCGGGAGTCGCTGTCGGGTCGCCGCGAAACGATCATGGCCGAGCTGGAACGGGCGCGCCAGGCCCGGACGGAAGCGACTCAGAGCGTGAACGGGTCGCTCCTGCACCGCTACGAGCGCATTCGGCGCGGCAAGGCACCGCTCGCCCTGTATGCGCTGCACGGCGATGCCTGCGGGCACTGTTTCACGGCGGTACCCACCCAGCGCCGGGTGCTGATCCAGCGCGGCGCCTCGATCGAAGCGTGCGAGGCGTGCGGCGTGCTGCTCTACGGGGCTGAATGATCCTGCCCCGCTGGGCGGTGCGGCTGCCTCCGAACCCCGAGCTGGTCGGTGCGCTGGCGCGGGCGCTCACCATCCCCGAGCCGCTCGCCGCCCTGCTGGTGCAGCGCGGCTACGACTCGGTGGGCGATGCGCAGGCGTTCCTGCGCCCCACCCTCGCCGGGCTGTCCGATCCGCTGGCGTGGGTCGACATGGCGGGCGCCGCGGAGGTGGTCGCGGCGGCCGTGCGGCGCGGCACGCCGATCCTGGTGCACGGCGACTACGACGTGGATGGCCAGTGCGCCGCGGCGCTGCTCACCCGGGTTCTGAAGGAAGCCGGCGCTCAGGTGCACGCATTCGTGCCGCATCGCGTCCGCGACGGCTACGATTTCGGCCCGGCCGGGCTGGCGCGCGCGCGCGCGCTGGGCGCCGGGCTGATCATCACCTGCGACTGCGGCATCACCGCCGTCGAGGCGGTGCGCGCGGCCCGGGCGGAAGGCATCGACGTCATCGTCACCGACCACCATCTGCCGGGCGAGTCGTTGCCGCCGGCGGTGGCTGTCCTCGACCCGCGCCGCCCCGATTGCCCGTCGCCCGACAAGGACCTGTGCGGAACCGGGGTCGCGTTCAAGCTGGCCCAGGCCCTCGTGCCCGTCCTCGGGCTCCCCGAGCAGCTGCCCTGGCACTTTCTCGACTACGTGGCCCTCGCCACCGTCGCCGACGTCGTGCCGCTCACCGGCGAGAACCGGATCCTTGTGCGTCACGGGCTGAAGCTGCTCGCGGCCAGCCGCTGGGCCGGCCTGGCGGCGCTCGTCGAGGCGGCCGGACTCACCGGGAAGCCGCTGCGGGCGGCGCACGTGGGCTTCATCCTGGCGCCCCGCCTGAACGCGGCGGGCCGGATCGGTGACGCGGGAGACGGGCTGCGGCTGTTGCTCACCGACGACGCGGACGAAGCGGCGCGGCTGGCGCGGGAGCTCGAGACGCTCAACGCCCGCCGACAGGAAATGGACCAGCAGATCCTGGGCGCGGCCGAAGCCCGTCTGGCGCAGGAGCTCGGCCCGGACGACCGGGCTATCGTGCTCGCATCCGAGGACTGGCATCCCGGCGTCATCGGCATTGTCGCGAGCCGATTGGTCGAGCGCTATGGGCGTCCCACCTTTCTCGTCGCCTGGGAAGGCGACACCGGCCGCGGCTCGGGACGGAGCATCCCCGGGTTCGACCTGCACGACGCGCTGCACCGGGTGGGCCACTGCCTGGAGAAGTACGGCGGCCACCGCATGGCGGCCGGGCTCACGGTGCGCCGCGGCCGGTTCGAGGAATTCCGTATTGCGTTTCTCGAGGTGGCGGGCCAGCTTCTGCGCCCCGACGACCTGGCGCCCGCCCAGCGGGTGGATCTCGAAGTGCCGCTCGGCGATCTGAGCGAGGAGCTGGAGCGCTTGATTCGCTACCTCGAGCCGTGCGGGGCCGGGAACCCGGCTCCCGTCTTCGGGGTCCGAGGGGCGCGCGCGGTGCGGGCCCGGCGGGTCGGCGTGAACCATCTGCGATTCGTGCTGGACGATGGCTCGGGGGCGATCCCGGCGATCGGCTTCCAGGTGGCCGACCGGGTCCCGGAAGACTGGCTGACCAGGCCGCTCGATGTGGCCTTCCGGCTGGAACGTGACGAGTGGCAGGGGCGCTCGACGCTGCAGGCCCGCGTCGCGACCATCGCCCCGAGCGGAGGGGTGGAGGCAGCGTGATCACGATCATCGGGGGCGAGTTCAAGAATCGGCGCCTCAAGACGCCGGCGGGCGACAAGGTCCGTCCCACCGCGAGTCGGGTCCGGGAAGCCTGGTTCAGCATCATTCAGCGCTTCCTGCGCGGCGCCCGGGTGCTGGATCTCTACGCCGGGTCGGGTGCGCTCGGGCTGGAGGCCCTGTCGCGGGGGGCGGCGCGCGCCGATTTCGTCGAAGTGCACCGTGCCTCGCTCGCCGCGTTGAAGGCGAATCTGAAATCGCTCAAGGTCGAGGACCGCGCGACGATTCACAAGATCGAAGCGCTGAAATTCGCCGAGCAGCTCCACGCCGGGCAGTTCGACGTGGCGTTCGCCGATCCGCCGTACGCCAACGTCAACGATCAGACCGCGCGACTCGTGGCGATGTTCCGTCTGGTGCCGTTCGCGCGCGTCTTTTCGATCGAGCACGCGGCGGATACGCCCATCCCGGGCGACGACACGCGCCGCTACGGCGACACGGCGATCACGTTCATTTACGCGCCATGAGCGCGGCGACGGAGCGCTCCCCCCGTCCCCGCATCGCGGTCTACCCCGGGTCGTTCGACCCGGTGACCCGCGGCCACGAGGACCTGATTCGCCGCTCCCTCGCCTTCGTCGACCGCGTCATCGTGGGCGTGGCTGTGAACGTCGCCAAGCAGCCGCTGTTCACCCTGGAGGAGCGTGTCGGGCTGCTGCAGGACACGGTGCGGCTCCCCGAAGTGGAGGTGCAATCCTTCGACGGGCTTCTCGTGGAATTCGCACGGCGCGTCGGCGCGTCGGTGATCGTGCGCGGGCTGCGGGCGGTGAGCGACTTCGAGTACGAATTCCAGATGGCCCTCATGAACCGCACCCTCGACCCCAAGCTCGAAACGGTGTTTCTGGTGCCCGCCTTCGATCTCACCTACCTGAGCTCCAGTCTGGTGCGCGAAGTCGCCCGTTTCGGCGGCGACGTGTCGCAGCTGGTGCAACCGGTCGTCCAGCAGGCACTGCGAAACAAGTTCGGCCGGTGACATTCCGCGACCGCGTGTACGCGCGGGCGCGGAGCGTCACGCGCCGGCTCGTGCTCCCCGAGGGTCATGACCCGCGCGTGCGGGAGGCGGCGGCCCGGATCGTCGCGCTCGGGCTCGCCGAGGTTCGCCTGCTCGATCCCGCGGACGCCGTCCCGCCCGGACTCGCCCAACGGCTCGTGGAGCGGCGCCCGGACAAATTCTCGAGCCTCGCCGCGGCGGCGGATGCGCTCGCACAGCCCATCCTGCTGGGCGCGTCTATGGTCGGGGCGGGCCTCGCGGACGCGATGGTCGCCGGGGCGGCGGCCCCGACGGGCGAGGTGATCCGGGCCGCGCTCCTCGCCGTGGGGCCGGCGCCCGGTGTCACGACCGTGAGCAGCGCCTTCTACATGGTGCGCGACGACACCGTCCTGACGTTCACAGACGGCGCCGTCGTTCCCGATCCCAGTGCGGAACAATTGGCCGAGATCGCGCGCGCCGCGGCGCGCGATCGCGTCCGCATCGTGGGAGACGAGCCGCGGGTCGCGTTCCTTTCTTATAGCACGAAAGGCAGTGCGGAAGGTGCGACGGTGGACAAGATGCGGCAGGCCCTCGTCCGGTTCCGTACGCTCGCCCCGGGCGTCGCGTGCGACGGGGAGCTCCAGGGCGACGCCGCGCTGGTCGCCGATGTCGCGCGCCGCAAGGCGCCCGGCTCCCCGGTCGCGGGGCGGGCGAACGTGCTCGTGTTCCCCGATCTTGACAGCGGTAACATCGCCTACAAACTGGTGCAGCGGCTGGGCGGCTGGGATGCGCTCGGCCCGATCCTTCAGGGGCTGGCTCGCCCAATCGCGGACCTGTCGCGCGGGGCGAGCGTGGAGGATATTGTGGACACGGCGGCGGTCACGGTACTCCAAGCGGAGGCATGAGATGGGGTTCACGTTGAACAAGGATCCGCGGGGCGCGGTGATCGTCGGCGTCGACGGGCAGCTGATCGTCGGCAATCGCCAGGAGCTGAAGCAGAAGGTGCTCGACGCGCTGGAAGGCGGGACGCGTCGATTCGTGATCGATTTCACGAAGACGGGCTATATCGACTCGTCCGGTCTCGGGGTCCTCGTGTCCCTGTCGAAGAAGGTTCGCGAGCAGGGGGGCGAGCTGCGTCTCGCGGGGCTCAACGAGGACCTCCAGACGCTCTTCGAGCTCACCAAGCTGGACACGCTGTTCGCCATCGCCAAAACGCCGGCGGAGGCGCTCGCCGCCTTCTAAGGCTCTCCCGTGACCGCCCAGCTGCAAATCGTCGTCCACCGCCCGGTGCGCGTGGAGGGTGCGGGTGAGGGAGGGGACGTCGCGGTATCGCTGTCGGTGCCCAGCGACCTGGGGCTCGTCGGCGATGCCGTCGAGCTCGTGGCCCGCTACTGCGACACGGGGGTGCTGTCGCCGCGCCGGCTGCGGTTCAATTTGCGCACCGCCCTCGCCGAGGTGCTGGCCAACGCCATCGTGTACGGGAACCGACACGATCCCACGAAACTGGTCCGGGTGGAGATCAGCTGTGGCCGCGAGGCCGTGCGGATCGATGTCGCCGACGATGGCGTCGGGTTCGATCCGTCGGGTGTTCCCGATCCCACCCAGGCGGAGAACCTGGAGCGCGAAACCGGCCGCGGCCTGTTCGTGTTGCGCCATCTCGTCGATCAAGTCGAATTCAACCAACGGGGGAATCGCGTGTGTCTCGTCCTGCGGGCGGGCTGACCAAGCTCGAGCGCCTCGTGCCGGCGCTCGAGCAGCTGGGCGGCGTCGCCGTTCGGGTCTGGCGCACCGACGGGCCGAGCACGCGTCTCCTCGCCGGAGCCCCGCCAGCGGGCGCCTGGACGCCGGCGTTCGGCGGCGCGGCCAACGGCGCGGGGCGGCGGGACACGCCCGACGGGCCCGCCTGGTACGAGCCGGTGCGGGGCGGCCCCGGCCTGTGGCTCGAGGTCCGCGAAGCGGGCCCCGGCACGAGCGCCCGGCCGGAATCGCGCGAGCTGGTGGCCGAAGCGGTGTCCTGCCTCGCGGAGGCCGAACGCGAAGCCGCTCAGGTCGCGGCCGAGTTGTCCGACCGCTACGAAGAGATCGATCTCGTCTACACGATCAGCGAGATCCTGGGACATACGATCCGGCTCGACGAAGCCGCCCGGCGCATCCTCCAGGAAGTGGCGACCGTGGTGGGGGCGCGGCGGGCGAGCCTCTTCGTGCTCGACCTCGACCGTCACCTGCTGCGCCTCGTCGCGGCGAAGGGTATGGTCACCACCGAAGTGGATCCGATCGAGCTCGATGATCCGGTGTCGGTGACCGCTCGGGCGTTTCGCGAAATGCGGATTCAGAGCAACGATCCGGCGGAGCCCGAGCCCGCCGCGGCCCGCGGGCAGGCGAGCCGCAGCTATCGCGGCCGGGCCTTCCTGGCGGTGCCCGTGATGTACGGCGCGCCGGGGGATCAGGCGCGGCCCATCGGTGTCATCAACCTGACCGACCGACACGGCCCCGATGCGTTTTCGGCGGGCGATCGCAAGCTCGTCGCCGCGATCGCCAACCAGGTCGGCGCCGCCATCGAGAACGCCCGGCTGGTGGCCCGCGACCTCAGTCAGCAGCGGGTGCGCCGCGAGCTGGAGCTCGCGCACGATCTGCAGCTCAAGCTGCTGCCCTCACCGGCGGTGCTGGGCACGAAGGCCGATCTCGCCGCGCGCTGCCGGCCGGCCGATTCGGTCGGCGGCGATTTCTACAACCTGCTCCGTCTGCATGGCGACCGCGTCGGCATCATGATCGGCGACGTCTCCAGTCACGGCTTCGGCGCGGCGTTGATCATGGCGCTCGCCATGGCCGCCTCCGGCATCCACGCCGAGGCGGCGGCTTCGCCTTCGCAGGTGCTCGGCGATCTCGAAAAGTCGCTCATCGACGAGCTCGCGCGCACCGAGATGTACCTCTCGCTCTTTTACGCCGTGGTGGATCCGGCCGAAGGCATCTGCGCCTATGCCAATGCGGGCCATCCGCACGCCTTCCTCGTGCGCGGCGCCACGGGCGAGGTGCGGCGGCTCGAAGCGACACGCCCGCCGCTGGGTCTCGGGCCCGCCACCGCCGCCGCGGATCGCCAGGAGCCCTGGCGGCGACGCGAAGACCTGCTCTGCCTGTTCACCGACGGCATCGTGGACGCGGCGGGGGAAACGGGCCAGCGCTTCGGCGAAGACCGCCTGCTCGCCCATGTGAGCGCGTTGCGGACCCGGGGCTCGCAGGAGATCCTCGAGGCCATCTTCGCCGACCTCGCCGCCTTCACCGGCGGCGCTCCCTCCAGCGACGATCGGACCCTGCTGATCGCGAAAGTCTGACGCTGTGCTTCCCCGTGCCCGGAAGGCGCTCGGGCAGCATTTCCTCACTGACCCGCATATCCTCGCGCGCATCGCCGCCGCCCTCGATCCCTCGGCGACCGACGTGGTCATCGAGATCGGCGCCGGCACCGGAACGTTGACGCGCATCCTGGCGGGCAGAGCGGGGAAGGTCATCGCGATCGAGAAGGACGAGCGGCTCGCGGAGCAGTGCAGAGTGAAGAATGCAGAATGCGGAGTTGGCAATGTAGAGATTGTGACGGCAGACGCGCTCAAACTGGATTGGCCCTTCGTCATGCTGCATTCGGCACTCCCCAGTCAGCACTGCAAGATCGCCGGCAACATTCCCTACAACATCACGACGCCCCTGCTCGAGCGCGTCGTCGCGGTGCATCCGGAGCGCATCGTGTTTCTGGTGCAGGCCGAGGTGGCCGATCGGATCGCCGCCGCGCCGGGCTCGAAGATCTATGGGGGACTCACGGTCGGGATCCAGACGCTGTGCCGGGTGGAAAAGCTGTTCGCGGTGCGGGCGGGGTCGTTCATACCGCCGCCGCGAGTGCACAGCGCCGTGATCCGGCTCTGGCCACGTGCCGCGCCGGCGGTGGGCGACGCCGAGGTCGCCCCGTTTCGCACGTTCGTCACCGCGTGCTTCAGCCGCCGGCGCAAGCAGCTGCGCACTATCGTCCGGGCGATCGGCGGCGAGGCAGCGGTCCCGCCGGTGATCGACGCCGGACTGGCGGCGCTGGGGCTGGACCCGGAGGCGCGTCCCGAGACACTGGCGCCCGAGGCGTTCGTGCGGCTGTGGCGCTGGGTCCTTGCGTCCGGAGGGTCGATTGTGAAATAATTCACAATATGCGGAAGATCTCCGATTCCACCGTACGCCGTCTCGCGCTGTACCTGCGGTTCCTCGAGCAGTCCGACGCGCAACACCTCGCCACCATCAGCTCCGCCGAGCTCGCGCAGCGCGGCGGCACGACGTCGGCTCAGGTGCGCAAGGACCTGTCGTTCTTCGGGTCGTTCGGCAAGCGCGGCCTCGGCTACTCGGTCCCCGAGCTGTCGGCCCGCATCCGGGAGATCCTCGGCCTGAAGCGCACCCATCGGGTCGTGCTGGTGGGGGCGGGGAAGATGGGTGGGGCGCTGCTGCACTACCGCGGATTCCGCCAGCACGGATTCGACGTCGTCGCGGTCTACGACAAGGATCCGAAGAAGATCGGCACGCGCTCCAACGGATTGATGGTGCGGGACGTGCGACAGCTCGAAACCGACTTGCGCAAAGAGCCCACGGACATCGCCATCCTCGTGACGCCTGCCGAAGCGGCGCAGGAAGTCACCGACCGCTTGATCCGCGCCGGCGTGAAAGCGATCCTGAACTTCGCGCCGGTTCCCCTCACGGTGCCGAGTGACGTCGCGGTGCAGAGCGTCAACATGGCGCTCGAGCTCGAAACCCTGAGCTACGCCCTGGCCAACCGGTAACAGATCGCGATCGCGCCGGCCCTGTTAGATTGGGGGCCCTATGGCGCGCGTCCACGTCACCTCCGAAATCGGTCCGCTGCGGCAGGTCCTGGTCCATACGCCGGGAAGCGAGCTCACGGCCGTCACTCCCGGCAACCGGGAGGATTATCTCTACGACGACATCATCGACCTCGAGCTCGCGCAGCGTGAGCACCGCCGTCTCGTGGCGGTGCTGGAGCGCTTCGCCGACGTGTACGAGGTGCGCGATCTCCTGACCGAGATCGTGGCGCGCCCCGACGTCCGCGACTTTCTGGTGACCCGGGCGCTGGAGGTCGTTCCTTCCGACGCTCTCGCCAAGCGGCTCGCAGCGCTCTCCGCCCAGGAGCTGGTGGCCCTGATGATCGAGGGGACATTCGAAGAGGCGGGGCCGATCGCGCGGGCGCTGAACGAGGTCGGCTACGCCCTGCCGCCCCTCCCGAATCTGTTCTTCACCCGCGACGTCGGCATCGTCATCGGCGAGCACGCTATCATCGGGTCGATGCGCTACGGCGTGCGCTGGACCGAAGAAATGCTGATCAAGGCGCTGTTTCGGTACCACGAGAAGCTGGACAACGCCGGCATTCTGTACGATGGCTCCGAGGAACGGCGCCACACCTACACGCTGGAGGGTGGCGACGTCCACCCGTTGCGGCCCGATCTGCTCGTCCTGGGGTTCAGCGAGCGCTCCAGCCCGGCGGCCCTGGATCAGCTGTGCGATCTGGCGTTCGAGAAGTGCGGGGTCACCGATGTGATCGTGGTCGTGCTCCCCACCGAGCGCACCGCGATCCACCTCGACATGATCTTCACGCAGATCGACCGCGAGACCTGCGTCGTCTACCCTCCGTTCTTCGTGGGTCCCGAGCGGTTGGCGGTCCTGCATCGCCGTCGCCGCTCGAAAGGCGTCAAGGAGATCCCCAACTTCTTCGCCGCCATGCAGGCCGTGGACCTGCCGCTCGAGCCCGTCTTCTGCGGCGGCAACGCCCGCCCGGTGCAGGAGCGCGAGCAGTGGTCCTCCGCCTGCAACTTCTTCACCGTCCGGCCGGGTGTGGCATTGACCTACGCCCGGAACGAAGCGACGCTGCGCGAGCTGGAACACGCCGGCTACCGCATCATCACGGCGGTGAATCTGCTCACCGGTGAGGAGTGGCTCGAAGAAGGCGATCGCGGCGTCATCACGATCGAGGGCAGCGAGCTGGTGCGCGGGGGCGGGGGACCACGCTGCATGACGCTGCCGCTGCGTCGCGACGACCTCTGAGCCACACCTCCTTCACCGTCGGCCGGCTGCGCTGTCACCAGCTCGAGGCGGGGACGCAGCATCTGGATGGTGGGGCGATGTTCGGGGTCGTGCCGAAGCCGCTGTGGGAGCGCCGCATCGCTCCCGACGAGCGGAACCGGATTCCCCTGGCCATGCGCTGCCTGCTGGTGGAGCACGACGACGGCCTGGTGCTCGTGGACACCGGGGTCGGCGACAAGGATGACGCCAAGTTCCGCGAGATCTACGGCATCGAATCGCTCGCCCCGGACGGCAGTCTGCTGCTCCTCGCCGCCCTGGCGGAGCTGGGGCACACGCCGGCCGACATCCGGTGGGTGGTCAATACGCACCTGCATTTCGATCACGCCGGCGGCGACACGATCCGCACGGCGGGGGAGCTGCGGCCGACGTTCCCTCGTGCCCGCTACGTGGTGCAGCGCGGCGAGCTCGAGTTCGCGCGCCACACCAATGAGCGCACCGCCGGGAGCTATGTGGCGCAGAACTTCGCCGGCATCGACTTCCAGCTGCTGGAGGGGGAGGTCGAGCTGTTGCCCGGGATCCGGTGCCTGCCGACGCCCGGGCACGTGCCGTTTCATCAGTCCGTGTTGATCGAGAGCGGCGGCGAGTGGGCCTGCTTCCTGGCCGATCTCGTACCCACCTCCGCCCACTTGCCGCTTCCCTGGATCATGGGATACGATCTCGAGCCCCTGGTCACCCTGGAGAGCCGCCGCCGCCTGTATCAGCGCGCCGAGGCGGAAGGGTGGCGGCTGTGCTTCGAGCACGACCCGCAGGTCGCGTCGGGGCGGTTGGTGCGGGCCGGGAAGGGGTTCGGACTTGTGGACACCGTGGCCAGGCCCTAGCTTGCTTGCCGGCAGTGCAAGCGGGCGCCGTTGGCGCCCCACCTCCAGGCCTCTCCGCCACGGGCGGTGAGCGCTCCAGGGTTCCGAGAGATGCGGCCATCAGCGGTCAGCCGTCAGCCATTTCAGGGCCATGGGACCTGATCGCTGAACGCTGAGGGCTGATGGCTCGCAACCGCGGATTCCGGGGCGACTGGAGTCCGCATTTTCGTTCTAAGAGGAGACGACCACCTGGCGATCGAAAGCAGCATTCCGAGCAAACAGCCGCGGACCCGGATCAACCGGATGATCCGTATCAGCCCGGTGCGGGTGATCGCGGATGACGGCGCGCAGTTGGGTGTGCTGTCGATCGATGAGGCGCTCGCGGCGGCACAGGAGCGCGGGCTCGACCTGGTGGAAGTGGCCCCGACGGCGCGGCCCCCCGTGGTCAAGATCATGGACTACGGCAAGTTCAAGTTCGAGCAGGCCAAGGCGGCGCGGGCGGCGAAGAAGAAGCAGCACGTGATTCACCTGAAGGAAGTGAAATACCGCCCGGGCATCGACGAGCACGACTTCGCGTTCAAGACGCGGCACGCGCGCGAGTTTCTCGCGGACGGCAACAAGGTGAAGGTGACGATGATGTACCGGGGCCGTCAGATGGCCCACATCGAGCTGGGCCGGGAGGTGCTCGATCGCGTGGCGGCCGAGCTCAAGGATATCGGAAAGATCGAGGCGGAACCGCGGCTCGAGGGCCGCAACATGTCGATGGTCCTGGCGCCGAAATAGGGGTTCGACCAATGCCGAAGATGAAATCGAAGCGGGCGCTGCGCAAACGCGTGCGCCTCACCGGCTCGGGGCGGCTGCGCCGCCACCGCGCCATGAAGAGCCACATCCTCACGAAGAAACATCCCAAGCGGAAGCGTCACCTCCGCAAGGGGACGCTCGTCGCGCACGCCGACGAACGCCGCCTGAAGCCGCTCCTGTAGGAGACCGCGTATGCCCCGGGTCAAAAGCAACGTCGCGCGCCTGAAGCGCAAGAACAAGGTCATGAAGCTCGCCAAGGGATACTTCGGCGGGCGCAGCAAGCTGTGGAAGGCCGCCAAGGAGAGCGTCGAGCGGGCGCAGAAATACGCCTACCGCGATCGCCGCCGCAAGAAGGGCGAATTCCGCCGGCTGTGGATCACGCGGATCAACGCGGCGGCCCGGCTGCACGACCTGTCCTACAACCGCCTGATGAACGGGCTGCGGCGGGCCGGAGTGGAGATCAACCGCAAGGTGCTCGCCGATCTCGCGGTGCGGGATCCCGGCGCGTTCGAGCAGCTGGCGGAGGTCGCGAAGAAGGCCCTCTGATCATGCGCGACCTCCTCGCGAGCCTCGACGGCCTGCGGGAGCGTCTTCGCGAGATTCCCCAGGCGGACGAGCGCCGACTCCAGGACCTGCGGAACGAGATCCTGGGTCGCAAGAACGGCGCCCTCACCGACATTCTCAAAGCGCTCCCGGCCCTCGATGCGGACGACCGCAAGAGCGTCGGCGGGGCCGCGAACGCCCTCAAGCGCGAGTTCGAAGCGGCGTTCGACGCCCGCGCCGGAGCCCTGACCGTGGCGGGCCGCGTGCTGGGCGACGTGGATCTCACGATGCCGGGCCGCGAGCAGTGGCGCGGCGGCCTGCACGTCGTGACGCAGGTCGTCGATGAGATCTGCGACACCTTCCGGGAGCTGGGCTTCACGCGGGCCGTCGGTCCGGAAATCGAGACCGAGCGCAACAACTTCTACGCGCTGAACTTCCCGCACGACCACCCGGCGCTCGATTCGCAGGATTCGTTCTACGTCACCGACGACCTGCTGCTGCGGACGCATACCTCTCCGGTGCAGATCCGGACCATGGAGGCCTACCGCCCGCCGATTCGCGTGGTGATTCCCGGACAGGTCTACCGGCGGGATCCGTTCGACGCGTCCCATGCGCCGGTGTTCGAGCAGATCGAGGGCCTCGTCGTGGACGAGGGCATCTCGTTCGTGGACCTGAAGGCGACGCTGAGCCTCTTCGCGCGGCGGTTCTTCGCCGCGGACACCGTCGTCCGGTTCCATCCCTCGTATTTCCCGTTCACCGAGCCGTCGGCGGACATGAGCGTACGCTGCACCGTCTGCGGCGGCACCGGCTGCCCGACTTGCAAGCACTCGGGGTGGATGGAGATCCTGGGGAGCGGGATGGTGCATCCGGCCGTCCTCGAGAACTGCGGGATCGATCCGGAGCGCTACAGCGGATTCGCCTTCGGGATGGGGCCGGCCCGCGTCGCGATGCTCCGCTACGGGATCGCCGACATCCGCCTCTTCTACGAGAGCGATGTCCGGTTCCTGGCGCAGTTCGCCCGGGGGATCCGGTGAATCTCTCCCGCCGCTGGCTGGAGGCGCTGCTCGGCCGGTCGCTCGACGCGGCACAGGTCGAGCAGCTCCTCACGGCCCACTGCTGCCCGGTGGAAGGGGTCGAGCCGATTCACGGGGACCTGGGGGACGTGCTCGTCGCCCTCGTGCTCGAGGTCAAGGCGCATCCCAACGCCGACCGGTTGCGGCTCTGCCTCGTGGACGCCGGCGGCACTGGCGGGCCGCTCGAAGTCGTGTGCGGGGCCGCCAACGTGGAAGCGGGGAAGCGCTATCCGTTCGCGCCTGTGGGCACCACCCTGCCGGGCGGGGTGAAACTCGAGCGCCGCAAGATCCGCGGCGTCGCGTCGAACGGCATGCTCTGCTCGGCGCGCGAGCTGGGACTGGGGCAGGATGCTGAGGGCATCCTGGAGCTCGCGACCGATGCCGTGCCGGGGACTCGGTTTCTCGATGCCCTGCCGGTCGGCGACGACCGGATCCTGTTGGAGGTGTACGCCAACCGGCCCGATCTGCTGTGCCACAAGGGGGTCGCACGCGAGCTGGCCGCGACGCTCGGCGGTGCCGTAAAGCTCCCCGCTTTCCCGGGTGCGGCGGCGGAGCCACCCGCCTATCCGCCGATCCGCCGATCCGACCTGAAGGGTGTGGTGGACGGCGTGGAGATCCGTCTCGAGGACCCCGAGGGCGCGCCGCGGTACATGATCGCGGTGATCCGCGGCGTCCGCGTGGGGGCGAGCCCGGCGTGGCTGGCGAACCGGCTCAGCGCGATCGGCCAGCGCTCGATCAACAACGTCGTGGACGCGACCAACTACATCCTGTTCGAGCTGAACCAGCCACTGCACGCGTTCGATCTGGCCCGGCTGCGGGGCCCCGCCGTCGTGGTGCGCCGGGCGCATCCCAACGAGAAGATGATCACGCTCGACGGGGTGGAGCGTACCCTCACGCCCGACATGACCGCCATCTGTGATGCGGAGCGACCCACGATCGTGGCGGGCGTGATGGGGAGCGCCGAATCGGAGGTCACCGACACCACGACGGATCTCGTGCTCGAGTGCGCCTGCTTCCAACCAACGCGCATCCGGCGTACGCGCCGCGCGCTCGGTCTCTCGAGTGAGTCGAGCTACCGCTACGAGCGGGGCATCGACATGCTGGGGATGCCCGACGCGCTCCGGCGCGCTATCGAGCTGATCGTCACGGTCGCGGGCGGGGCGATCCGCGAAGCCCCCCTCGATCTCTGGCCCGAGCCGCAACAGCCGCGCAGCGTATTTCTGCGGCACGATCGGGCGGAGCGGCTGCTCGGCGTGCCGGTGCCGCGCCCGGAGCTCGAGCGGCTGCTCGCGAGCGTGGGCTTCGTGGTCGCGCCGAAGGATGGCCGCTTCGCCGTACAGGTTCCCGGGTGGCGTCCCGACGTCACCGCCGAGGTCGATCTCATCGAGGAAATCGCCCGGCTGAAGGGGTACGACGCGTTCCCCGACGAGCTGCGTCCCTATCGTCCCGGCACGGTCCCCGACGCTCCGTCCGAGCGCGTGGTGACCCGCCTGCGAGAGCAGGCGGCGCGGGCCGGCTTTCTCGAAGCTCGCACCGCGCCTTTCGGGCCCGCGGAGTCCGAAGACGACGTCGCGCTCAAGAATCCGCTCTCGGCCGCGGAAGGCCACCTGCGCACCCACCTGCTCCCCGGGCTGGTGCGGCGCGTGGAGCACAACTGGACCGTGCGGGAGCGCGATATTCGCCTGTTCGAAGTGGGAACGGTGTTCCGGACCCGCGCTGGCGGGGCCCCCGAAGAGCGCCCGGCGCTGGCCGCCGTCCTGACCGGGGCCCGGCATCCGGCGCACTGGTCGGAAGGTGCGAAAGTGCCTGATATGGACATATGGGACCTCAAGCACCACTTTGAGTTAGCCGTTTCGGCCGCCACCCCTGGGGCGCGGGTGATCCCCGGCACAGGGACGGATCTGTGGCAGGCGGTGTCGGGCGCCGACGGTCGGCCGGTAGGCCGTGCGGCACGGTTGCCGGCGGATGCGCCCAAGTGGGCCGCACCGGTGCTGGGCTTCGAGGTCGAGATCGACGTGGCCGCGGATCGTCCGAGCCGTTTCGTGCCGCTGCCCGCCCAGCCACCGACGCTGCAGGATTTGTCGCTCGTGCTGCCGGGTGGCGTCACGGCCGTGCAGGTCGAGGAGGTCCTGCGCCGCGCGGGCGGCTCCCTGCTCGAACGGCTGGCGGTGTTGGATGAGTATCGCGGACCAGCCGTCCCGGCGGGGACGCGCGGTGTGACATGGCGCTGCGTGTTCCGCGACCCCACCCGGACGCTGCGCGACAGCGAAGTGGACGAAGTCATTCGGCGGGCGCTGGCCCTCCTGGAGGGCGAACTGGGTGTACGACGCAGAACGAGCTGACGTTCTGGCGCTGGAGCAGCTCGAGACGGTGCTGCGCGAGGTCGCCGAAGAGCTGGCGACGTGGCGCGCGCGCGCGCTGAAGGCGGAAGCGGACGGAAAGGGTGGGACGCCGCGGGGTGCGGCGTCCGGTCGCAACCCCGAGCTCGAGGCGGAGAACCGTCAGCTGCGCACCCGGGTGGACGCCGCCCGCAATCGGGTGCAGGAGCTGCTGGCCCGGCTGGCGTTTCTCGAAGAGCAGTCGCGCGAAGGGGCGGGGTCGGGCGGCGCGGCGGGCGGCGGGACCGCCCGATGAGCACCAAGAAGCACGCGGTCAAGGTGATGATCGGCGGCGAGGAGTACACGGTACGCTCCGACCTGCCGCCGGAATACACCCGCGAGGTGGCGGGATACGTCGATCAGGCGCTTCGGAAAGTCCTGGCGCAGGGCGGGTTCGTCGAAACGCACAAGGCCGCGATCCTGGCGGCGCTCGACATCACGAATGAGTTGTTTCAGGCGAAGAAGGGGGAGCGCGAGGTGGCCAGTCGCTTGGCGGCCCTCGCGGACGATTTCGCGAAGATGCTGCCGCCGGGACGGCGCAAGGCGGTAGAGCGCGGGTGACTGTCGCCCGGCCCGCAGGGGCCGTGGCGTTGCCGGAGATAGATCGATGTCTACGTGGATCGAGATCGTCCTGTCCGTTCTCGGCGGCGGAATCGCCGCGGGAACGGTTTTCTATGTGCTGGGCCGGCGCGTGGAGCGCCGCGTGGCGGACGCCACCGCTCGCCTGTCGGCCGGAGAGCGGGAGCGGCAGCTGGCCGACGCCCGCGCGCGCGTCGAGTTGGAAGCCCGCGAGGAGCTGATCCGGGCCCGCGAGGACCTGGAGAAGGATCTCGCCGAGCGCCGGCGGGAAGTCGACCGGCGCCAGAGCACGATCGAGAAGACGCAGACCGCCGTAGCCGAGCGGGAGCGCGAGGTCACCCGCCGGGACCAGTCCTTCACTGATCGCGAGCGGGCCCTGGCGGGGCGCGAGCAGGAGGCCCGCGCGCAGCTGGAGCGCCTCGCCGGGCTGTCCGCCCAGGACGCCAAGGAAGAGCTGAAGCGACGCCTCGAAGAAGAAGCCCGCGGGGAGGCAGCCGCGATGCTCCGCGACATCCGCGAACAGGCGCAGAAGAGCGCCGACCGCGAGGCCAAGAAGATCGTGGCGCTCGCCATCCAGCGGATCGCGGCCGATCACACCGCCGAAACGACCGTCTCGGCCGTGGCGCTCCCGTCAGACGAAATGAAAGGCCGCATCATCGGCCGCGAGGGCCGCAACATCCGGGCGTTCGAGGCGGCCACCGGCACCGACGTCATCATCGACGACACCCCCGACACCGTCGTGATCTCCTGCTTCGATCCGGTCCGCCGGGAGGTGGCCCGGCTCGCCCTCGAGCGGCTCATCAGCGACGGCCGCATCCACCCCGGGCGCATCGAGGAAGTCGTCCGCAAGGCGCAGGAGGAGATCGAGGCGGGGATCGTCGAAGCGGGCGAACGGGCCGTGTACGAGACCGGCCTGCGCGGCATGCACCAGGAGCTGGTCAAGCTGGTCGGCCGCATGCGCTACCGCACCTCCTACGGCCAGAACATCCTGGAGCATTCCAAGGAGGTCGCCTGGATGGCGGGCATCATGGCCGCCGAGCTGAAGCTCGACGTTCTGCTCGCCAAGCGCGGCGGGTTGTTGCACGACATCGGGAAGGTGCTCACCCACGAGCACGACGGCACGCACGTTCAGCTGGGCGTGGAAGTCGCGACGAAATACGGCGAGCACCCGGTGGTCATCAACTGCATCGCCGCCCACCACGACGACGTGCCCCACGACAGCGCCATCAGCGTCATCGTGCAGGCCGCCGACGCCGTGTCGGGGTCGCGGCCCGGGGCGCGCCGCGAAGCGTTCGAGACCTACGTCAAACGGCTCACCGCTATCGAGCAGATCGCGGCGGAGTTCGCGGGCGTCGAAAAAGTGTACGCCATCCAGGCGGGGCGCGAAGTGCGCGTGGTCGTCGCCCCCGGATCGGTGGACGATGTCAAGGCGGGCGGGCTGGCGGAGCAGATTTCCCGCAAGATCGAGCGGGAGCTGCAGTATCCGGGGCAGATCAAGGTCGTCGTCATCCGGGAGACACGGGCGGTGGACTTTGCACGCTAGCGCGAAGCTGATCGACGGAACGGCCATCGGGCAGACGATCCGCGGCGAGCTGGCCGCGGACATCGCCACGCTCAAGGCGCAGGGCGTCACCCCGGGACTCGCCGCGGTGCTCGTGGGCGAGAATCCCGCATCGGCGACCTACGTCCGGATGAAAGGGAAAGCCTGCGACGAGGCCGGGCTGCATCACGAGACCTTCACCCAGCCGAAGGAGATGCCCGAGGCGGACCTGCTCGCGCTGGTGGACCGCCTGAACGCCGACCCGAAGATCCACGGCATCCTGGTCCAGCTGCCGCTGCCCAAGCACATCAACACGGGTCGCGTGCTGCTGCGCATCGATCCCCGGAAGGACGTGGACGGCTTCCACCCCACGAACGTGGGCAAGGTCTCGAGCGGCGACCCCTCGGGGTTCCGGCCCGCCACGCCCTACGGGGTGCAGCAGCTGCTGCTGCGCAGCGGCGTGGAGACGACGGGGGCCAACGCCGTGATCGTCGGGCGATCCAACATCGTCGGCCGGCCGATGGCGGCCCTGTTGCTGCAGGATGGCCCCGGCGGCAACGCGACGGTGACGGTCTGCCACTCGCGCACTCGCAACATCGGGGCGGTGACGCGCGGCGCCGACATCCTCATCGTCGCGATGGGAAAGCCGGAGTTCGTCACCGGCGACATGGTCCGCGCCGGCGCCGTGGTGATCGACGTCGGCGTCAACCGCGTCGACGACCCCGCGACGAAGAAGGGGTACCGGCTGGTCGGCGACGTGAAGTTCGACGAGGCGGTGCAGGTGGCCTCCGCGATCACGCCCGTGCCGGGCGGCGTCGGTCCCATGACCATCACCATGCTCCTCGTCAACACCGTCCAGGCCGCGCGCCAGTGGGCTCGTCCCTAGACCAGTTCGCCGCCTTCTCACCCGAAGGGGCATGGACCGTCGCCGAAGTGACGCGCCGCGCGCGTGCGGTGGTCGAAGGCGGGCTCCCACCGGTGTGGGTCAAGGGCGAGATCTCGGGATTCAAGGCGTACGGCAGCGGGCACTGGTATTTCGCGCTGCGCGACCGTGTGGCGCAGCTGCGGTGCGTGATGTGGTCGCGGGACAACCAGCGGATGCCTGCGGCCCCGGCTGACGGCATGCAGGTCTTCGCGTTCGGAACCCCCACCGTCTGGGAAGAGCGGGGGGAATTCCGCCTCACCGTGCGTCACGTGTTGTCCACGGAGGCCGGCGGTCTGTGGCAGGTGGCCTTCGAGAAGGCCAAGGCGGCGCTGACGCGCGACGGCCTGCTCGACCCGGCCCGCAAACGGCCGGTGCCGCCCTTCCCGCGGCGCATCGCCGTCGTGACCAGTCCCGACGGCGCCGCGTTTCGCGATATCGTGGCGGTGCTGGAGCGTCGCTGGCCCTGTGTGGACGTGGTGCTCGTCCCCACGCGCGTGCAGGGCGACGGCGCCGAGCGGGAGGTGTGCACGGCGTTGGCGCTCCTGGCACGGCTGCCCCGCCTGGACGTCGCGATCGTGGGACGCGGCGGTG
>Ga0326730_1000040_pt1 | contig 38767 bp, 36 predicted proteins | sample MHFSIPfraction_3_FD_207740 | JGI IMG/M metagenome (GOLD analysis project Ga0326730, IMG submission 207740) | Lab enriched peat soil microbial communities from Michigan Hollow, Ithaca, NY, United States - MHF7AN SIP fraction | ecosystem: Environmental > Terrestrial > Soil > Wetlands > Peat...
GGCGCAGATCTCGGCCGCCGTCGCAGAGATCAATGCGAGTCTCGCCGCGACCGGACGGCCGTACGAGATCGCCGAGGTGGCCGCCGGCTACCGCTTCCGCACGCGACCGCAGTACTCCGAGGTGATTCTCGCGGCGACCCCGGAGCGGAAGATTCGACTCTCACGCCCGGCGCTCGAGACACTCGCGCTAATCGCGTACCGACAACCACTCACGCGCCCGGAGATCGAGAATCTGCGCGGCGTCGATTGCGGAGCGGTCGTGAAGAGCCTGCTGGAGCGCGACCTCGTGCGCATCGTGGGCCGCCGAGATGCGCCGGGTCGACCCGCGCTATACGGGACGAGCGCGATGTTCCTCGAGACATTCGGTCTGCGCGGACTCTCCGATCTTCCCGCGCTGCGCGAGATCGAGGCGATCGTCGCTGCACCGGCGGAGGAGATTCCCGGGGACGAAGGCGCGCTCGAGCACACGTCGAGCGCGCCGCTTCGCGAAGACGACGGCGGGGGCTTCGGCGACGACGAGGAAGCGCTCGGCGAGGGCGACGGAGCGGCGCTGCGTCTTCATTGACGCGCAGCGTTCGCGCAGCCTAGGCGCCCAAGCCCGCGGGCCTGCAAGCCGGCCCCGATCTGAGATGGTTTATCCAACGAAATCAGAGACTTAGATCTCTCATTTCGAGTACAATCTCGGGCGTGAAAATCCGCCTGGTCGCAGTCTCTCTGGGAGCCATCGCCGGTCTCGCCGCGCTCGCGAGCGCCGACACGACACTTTCCGGTGTCTGTCCCGATGGGAGTTACTTCATCGTTCAGAGCCGCGCTGCGATTCCGTGCGCGAACCCGCACACCGCCGACCCGGCCGATCTGCCGCCAGTTCGCCCGTATCTGCTGCCGCGCCCGTACACCTGGTACGTCGATCAAGAGGCGCGCAATCCGAACAATCCCTACAACCTGCTCGAGACGGCGCGCAAGATTCGCGAGGCGCGCGCCGGAGTGAGTGCGCCGACCTCGCCCACTGCCACGGCGGCAGCGCCGGCGGCCCGACCGGGAGGAGCTGGCGGCGCGGCGGGCTCTGCTCCGCTGGCGCGAGCGGAGTCACTCGCGCCGACGCCGCTGGTCGCCCTCGGCGACGAAGACCTGCGCGATCTCGTGCGCTTGATCGGGCTGCGCCAGGACGCGGCGCCGGCGTTCTTCGAGATCGCCGACGTACACGGGGAGCGCAGCCTGCGGATCGAGCTGGCGTACTCCGGCGCGTTCGAAGCCTACGCGCTCCAGACGCTCGGCCGCGACGCCAGCGCGAGTCGCGTGCTCGTGTGGAGCGCGCAGTCACTGCACGCGGCGGACTTCCGTCCGAACTTCTTCGTCGTCCAATCAGGACGCACGTTCCGGCCGGACCCTCAGAATCCCGCGGAGCTCGCGTTCCTGCTCGGCGCGCCCGGCGCGCTGCCTGCAGGCGAGATGGTCGTCGGCTACCTCGTGGTCCCGGCGAGCTTCGATCCCGAGAAGCCGCTCGAAGTGTTCTGGAACGACCGCAGCGTCGAGGCGGTCTTCGCGTCGCCGCGCGCCGGCGGCGCCGCGACTCACTGAGTCAGCGACTCACTGGTAGGTCGCGTACAGCTCGACGACGATCGTCTTGTCGCCCGGAGCCTGGACGACCGCGACGCCGGCCGTGTTGAACGCGGGGTTCAGCACGTTCTCGCGGTGATCGTGCGAGCGCATCCACTCCGTCACGATCGCCTCGACCCGATCGCCCGACACCGTAGACGAGCCGATGTTCTCTGCGAGCAGGCGGAATCCGGTGACGCCCGCCGCAGTCGTGCGCTGCAACGGGTTTTGCCCTTCGGGACTCTCGTGCGCGAGATACCCGCGGCGCGCCATGTCCTCGGCGTGCTCGCGCGCCACCTGGGCGAGTTCCGGAGACGCCTTCAGGGGGATCAGCTGGTGCTCCGCACGAACCTGGTTCACGCGCGCGAACAGCTCCGCCTCTGGCCCCGCGAGCGCCTCGAGCGGCGCGGTCGCGAGCCAGATGACCGCGGCGAAGCCCGCTCCGAACCAGAGACCGGCGCGGACCCCTCTCACTTCGCGGCCCCGTTCTCCCACTTCTCGAAGGCTTCCGCCGAGCTCGCCTCGCGGCTCGTGAGTCGCCCGTTCGCATAGTGCGAGACCACGTCGGGGGTGCCGTCGAAGTCGAGGTCTTCGCGCTTCTCCACGAGCTGACCGTCGCGGTAGATCGACACGGTGTCGGGCCGGCCGTCGCCGTTCCGGTCCTCTTCCTCGCGGGCGATCTTGCCGTGCTCGTAGATCGTGATCTCGTCGCGGAAGCCGTCGCCGTTCTTGTCGATCTCGGTGCGCAGCAGCTCGTCGCCGTTGTAGAAGCTCCAGGTGTCGGCTTGGCCGTCGCCGTTCGAATCAGTGCGGCGCCGGGCGAGCTTGCCGTCCTCATAGAGACTCGTCGTCTCCATCACGCCGTCGCCGTTCAGGTCTTCGTCGCTGGAGACGAGGCGACCCTTGGCGTCGTAGTGGCGGATGCGATCGACGCGGCCGTCGAAGTCATCGTCGAGCGCGTCAGTCACTGGCCGACCGTTCGCGCTGTAGATCCACTCGTCGGGACGACCGTCGCCATTGCGGTCACTTGCCTCGGGCGCGCCGAGACCGGGCTCCTGCGGGAGGAGCGGGCGGCCGGCGGTCGGCGCAGCTCCGACCGGCGGCGTTGCGCTGCCCCGGCGGTCGAGTGAGCGCTCGAGCGCCGCGAGCTCGTCGCCGATCGCCGCGCGCGGTGCGGCGCGGGGCGCGGGAGCGCCTTGCGCGCGTTGCTCGAGCTCCTTTCGCAGCGCCTCGTTCTCGCGCACGAGGCGATCGCGCTCGGCGTCGTCGGCGGTATGAACGGTGCGCATTGGCGCGGCGGCTTTCGGCTCTGACTGCTCTTTCTTCGCTTCGTCCGCCTTCTCGCCGAGTGACTGGCCGAAGATCCAGAACGGGTAACCGACCAGCGGTCCGATCGGCAGGAACTGTTTCTTCTCCGAGCTCGATGACGCCTCCTCGGTGGTCTGGCCGATCATCGTCATGTTCGAGCCTGACGGGCTTGCGGCCGGAGCTCCGCCGCTGCTGCTGGAGCCTGCAGACTGCGAACTCGGCACGCCCTGTCCGGTGGAGCTGGATGAGCCCGTCGTCGTGCCGGGCACGGTCGATCCGGCGCTCGACGAAGTCGAGCCCGCCGGCCCGATCGCGCTCCCGGGCATCGCAGGTCCTGGCTCGCCCGGATACATCACGGTCCCGCCCATGCCGGTGATGATCTCGGGGCGTTGTTCTTGAGCCGCGTTGCGGTAGCCGATGCCGCACGCGCAGAGGAGGACGAGAGCCAGCGCCCATGGGAGTTTGCGCAACATGATCCGGACCTTCTGCTGCAAGTTCAGCGCCTCGATCCGCGCATGTGCGGAGTTCGCGGCTCTGCGAACGCGATTGCATTCGAACTGCCGACGCGCTGCGCAAGTGATGTGAAAAACAGTTCTCACTCGGTGGAACTGTGCGCCCCTCGCCGCGCAACCGGCCGGTAGACGCAGGGATTTTACCACGAAGTCCCCGGACCTGGACGTCCGCCGCGTCGCGTCAGGGGCGCGCGGGGCGCTTAACCGAGACACGGCAGCGACGAATCGCTGCCGTGTCGAGCAAGCATCCCTCGGGTGCATCACGTCCAAGGGCGCCCATCTCAGGGCCTTTAGTTGCTTCTCTTGGAGGGAATGCCGCCAAAGTAAAGAAGGAACGTTGTTACTGCAACCGATTCTCCATGCGCCTGCAAATCAACGGGAAGCGGGCAGGGCGGCGCGAAGCCAGTCGCGGAGATCGCGAGTCACTTGCTCGCGGTCGAGCTCATTCAGGAGCTCGTGGCGATCCCCCGAGTAGATGCGGGCCTCGACGCGCTCGAGGCCAGCCGCGCGAAGCTCGTCGACGAGCCGCGTCACTCCCGCGCGTCCGGCGACGGGATCGGCCTCACCCGCAATGACATAGAGCGGAAGCGCGTGCGGGATTCGCGCCAGCACCGCGCGCCGCTGGAAGCGAGCGAGGGCGGCGGCGAGGTCCGCGAAGCCGCCCGCGGTGAGGACGAAGCCGCAGAGCGGATCGGCGACGTAGCGCGCCACCTCGGCGCGATCGCGCGAGAGCCAGTCGAACGGCGTCTCCGCGGGCTCGAACGCCGAGTTGAAGCGACCGAAGACCGCTTGCCGGAGCAGCGCGCTGTGGCCGCGCGCGCCGAGCCGCAGGCGCTCGGCGTTCGCGAGCGCGCGCAGCAGCCAACCGAGCGCCCCGGCGCTCGGAGCGGAGCCGGAGAGCACCGCGGCTCGCAGTCCACCGCCGAAGCGAGTCAGATAGTCCAGCGCGACGAACGACCCCATGCTGTGACCGAGCAGCACTCGTGGACACCCGGGGTGACTCGTCGAGATGTGCGCGGCGAGGGTCTGCACGTCCGCGATGACTTTCTCCCAGCCATCGCGATCCGCGAAGTGACCGAGGTCCTCGGCGGCCGTTGCAGTGAGTCCGTGACCGCGGCAATCCGCCGCGTACACCGCGAAGCCATCGGCGCAGAGGTCGCGTGCCAGGCGCTCGTAGCGCGCGCCGTGCTCTCCCATTCCGTGCAGGAGCTGCAGCACGGCGCGCACCTCGTTCGGCGAGTCAGGCGCGAAGTGGTGAACGTAGAGCTCGACTCCGTCGTCGGCGCGCAGCCGAAACGGCGCCGACTTCACCGCGCGGCGCCCTCCCAATCGCGGGGCCGCAGATACTCCGTCACGAGGCGCTCCTCGGGACTTCCCGGCTCGGCCACGAAGTCGTAGCGCCAGGCCGCGAGCGGCGGCATCGAGGCGAGCACGGACTCGATCCGCCGACCCGATTGCAAGCCGTAGCGCGTGCCGCGGTCGTAGACGAGGTTGAACTCGACGTAGCGCCCGCGGCGATAGAGCTGGAACGCGCGCTCGCGCTCCCCGTAAGGCGTCTGCTTGCGCCGCTCTACGATCGGCACGTACGCGCGCAGGTAGTGATCGCCGATGCTGCGCACGAGAGCGAACGCGCGCTCGAACCCGCCCTCTTCGAAGTCGTCGAAGAACAATCCGCCGACGCCGCGCGCCTCGCCGCGATGCGGCAAAAAGAAGTATTCGTCGCACGCCTTCTTGAAGCGCGGGTACAGGTCGTCACCGAACGGTGTACACGCGGCGCGCGCCTCGCGGTGCCAGTGCACACAGTCTTCGTCGAAGGCATAGTACGGAGTGAGATCGAAGCCACCGCCGAACCACCACGCCATCGTGTCACTCTCCGCGCGGAAGAAGCGCAGGTTCGCGTGCGATGTGGGCACGTACGGATTGCGCGGATGCACGATCAGCGAGAGAGACACCGCCTCGAAGCGCTTGCCTGCGAGTTCCGGACGCCGCGCGGTGGCGGCGGGCGGCAGCGCGGGTCCGCGCGCGTGCGAGAACATGACCGCGGCGCGTTCGAGAACTGCGCCGTCCGAAAGCACGCGCGGCCGCGCCTGCACGCCGTCCGCGCCATCGGTCGTGCGCAGGTCGAAGCGCGCGCCACCGTCCACCGCTTCGAGGGCGCCGCAGATCCGCTCCTGCAGCCCCGAGAGGTACGCACTCACCGCCGCGCTCTCGTTCGCCGACATTCTCCCGCCTCCAACTCTCCGAGCCTCAGGATGGATTGCGAGCCGAGACCCGTCCAGCCAGAATCGCCGCGATGCTCGATGAGCTCGTGGTCGCAGCGCGCTTCTGCGGGCCGCCCGGAATTGCGAACGGCGGCTACGTCGCGGGGCTGCTGGCGCGCGGGATCGATGGCCCCGTCGAAGTCAGTCTGCGCGCGCCCACGCCCCTCGAGACGCGCGTGAAGATCGAGGCACTCGCCGGCGGCGCGCGCTCACTGCAGCTCGCGGGGACCGAGCTCGCGCATGCGGCGCCGACGCGCTTCGAAGTCGCGCTCCGCGCGCCGCCCGACCCGCGCGAGACAGCGGCGCGCGCCGGCGGCTGCCGCGCGATGCGCACACACCCGTTCCCCGAGTGCTTCGTCTGTGGGCCCTCCCGCAGCGACGGCGATGGGCTGCGCGTATTCCCCGGTGTCGTGTCGGGCAGCGATGCGGTGGCCGCGCTCTGGGCCCCCGATGCGTCGCTGTGCGATGCGAGCGGTCGCGTCGCGCCGGAGTTCTTGTGGGCGGTGCTCGACTGTCCGACGGCGTTCCCGTTGCTCGAGTCGGAAGCCGCACGGGCGCTCGAGCCGATGGTGCTCGCCAAGCTCTGCGTCGCGCTCGACGGCGAGCTCCGCGCGGGCGAGACAGCGTGTGTCGTCGCGTGGCCGATCGCGCAGGAGGGGAGGCGCGGCACGGCGGGCGCGGCGATCTTCAGCGGATCGGGTCGTGTCGTCGGCCGCGCGCGCGCGACCTGGGTGTCACTCGCGGGTCGCCGCTAGCCGGCGACGCGCCAGCCTTCCTCGACGAGCTGCTGGCGTGTCGAGCGCATCGACAGCGGGCGCACGGCGCCGCGCTCTCCGTTGAGACGAGTCAGTAGCTGGCGCGCGAGCAGCTCGGCTTCCGAGCGATCGCGCACGAGCGGACTGAAGAACGCGTACGCGCTGTGCTGGCCGACGAGGGTCGTGTCCTCCGCGCGCGCCGAATCGGTGTAGGTCCGCGTCGCCGGGTCGAACGCGAAGTACACGCGCACTTCGTTGTAGATCTTCGAAGCGCCGAGCCCGGTGCCGTACTCCGGGTCGATCGCAGTGGTGCGACCGCATGCGCTGCAGCAATAGTCGAGACAGATGGGGACGAGCGGCACGAGTTTCTCGCGCTCGCGGCAATCGCGGTTGCGACAGTGCGCAGCTCCGCGTCGAATCTTGACCATGACGAGCCCTCCGTGGGATGCGAGCGTTCCCATCCAAAATCCGTGCCAGTGAGGCAGAGCGCGCCGGCGCGGTGCGACGCGCGGCGTGGGCGGTTTCTCCCGTTCTCTCCTCAAAATGGGAAACGCGGGTTTCTGCGCGAAACGTCTCTCGACGCGTGCGGTAGACTGAGTGAGCCTGCGCGGGCTGTTACGGCGCAAGGAACGGGGGCTCAGGGGAACGGATGCCGACGCTTCGACTCGCGATCGCTGGCGTGGGGAACTGCGCCAGCGCGCTCTTGCAGGGACTCGAGTACTACCGGACGCACGATCTCGCGCACACCAGCGGCCTCTTGCACGCGCAGATCGGCGGCTATCGACTCGAGGATCTGCGCGTCGTCGCGGCGTTCGACGTCGACGAGCGCAAGGTCGGGCGACCCCTCGAGGAGGCGGCCTTCGCGGCGCCGAACTGCACGAAGGTATTTGCCGAGAAGCTGCCCGCATCGGGAGTCACCGTGCAGATGGGGCCGGTGCTGGACGGCGTCGCGGAGCACATGGCGCGCTATCCCGCGGAGCGCGCGTTCCGCGTCGCGCGCGCCGCGCCCGTCGACGTCGCTCGCGCGCTGCGCGAGAGCGGCGCCGAGGTGCTCGTCTGCTATCTGCCGGTGGGCTCCGAGCGCGCGATTCGCCACTACGCCGAAGCGTGTCTCGCGGCGCACGTCGCGCTCGTGAACTGCGTCCCCGTGTTTCTCGCCTCCGATCCAGCATGGGCCGAGCGCTTCCGCGCGGCGGGCTTGCCGATCGTGGGCGACGACATCAAGAGTCAGGTCGGCGCGACGATCGTCCACCGCACGCTGGTGCGCCTGCTCGCCGATCGCGGCGTCAGCCTCGACGCCACCTATCAGCTCAACACCGGCGGCAACACCGACTTCTTGAACATGCTCGAGCGCGAGAGACTCGCGAACAAGCGCGTGTCGAAGACCGAGTCGGTACAGTCACAGCTCGACGTGCGACTGCCCGAGGAGAACATCCACATCGGCCCGTCCGACTATGTCGCGTGGCAGAAGGACAACAAGGTCTGCTTCGTGCGCATGGAGTGGCGGGGATTCGGCGACGTGCCGATGAACCTCGAGCTGCGACTCTCGGTCGAGGACTCACCGAACAGCGCCGGCGTCGCGATCGACGCCATCCGCTGCGCGAAGCTCGCGCTCGAGCGCGGCGAGGCGGGCCCCCTCGAGGCGATCTCGGCGTTCGCGATGAAGCGCCCGCCCGTGCAGATGCGCGACGTCGACGCCACGCGCGCTCTCGACGCCTGGATCAGCGCTTAGTCGCGGACAGGTGCAGCGGCTCGCGCATCGCCTTGTGGAACTTCTGACCCTTCGGCGACACGGGCTCGGCTGACTTCGCCACGAGCAGCTCGCGCGCTCTCTTCCGGTCGGCCGCGCTGAACTCCGCGGTCGTCGTGCAGAACTCGACCAGCGTTCCGTTCGGATCCGTCGTGTAGATCGAGTAACACCAGTGGTGATCGATCTCCATCACGTCGTAGCCGTTCTCGAGCCAGCGCTGCTTGCGCGCTTCGATGTCGGCGAGATCGCGCGCCGCGAACGCGATGTGATTCACCCAGATCGGCAGCCCGACGCCTTCGGAGAGCGCGGTCGGGAAGTCACTGCCGATCGCTTCGTCGTGGAGCTCCCAGAACGCGATCATGCCGTCGCTGCCCGTGTCGTAGAAGAGATGCTTCGCCCAGCCACCGGCCGGCGTCGCGCCGACCTCCACCTTCGCGAGCGTGAAGCCCATGACTCGCTCGTAGAACACGTCGTTCGCGACCGCGTCCTTGGTCGCCACGGCCAGATGATGGAAGCCCATCGCAAGCCCTCCCGGAGCGTTCGCGAAGTATATCGCGCCGCGCCTCAGCGCTCGACGTCGACCCGGCGCTCGCGGATGCGCCAACACAGATCTGTGCAGCCCGCGGCAAGCCGCGCGTCGTGCGTTGCGAGCACCAGCGCCCCCGGGTACTCCGCGAGCGCCTGCTGCAGGCGTTCGATCGACGGCAAGTCGAGGTGGTTCGTGGGCTCGTCGAGCACGAGCAGCCATGCGCGCCTCGCGAGGCCGAGCGCGAGCGCCAGCTTGCGCGCCTCGCCCGGCGACGGACGGCGCGACTCGAGCAGCCGGCGCGGCTCGACGCCGAGCGCAGCGACCAGCGCGAGCAGGCGCCCGCGCGCCTGCGAGTCCAGCGCGCGCGCCGCGTCGAGAAGCGCGAGCTCCTCGTCGGCGCCAAGCTCCTGCGGCAGGACGAGCAGGCGTTCGCGGGGCACACGCGCGCCGCGCTCGAGTGCCCGCAGCAAGGTCGTCTTGCCCGCGCCGTTCGGACCCGCGAGCCAGACGCGCGAGCCGCGGCCGAGTGCGAGGTCGACGTCCTCGAGCACGGTGCGGGCGCCTGCGCAGACGCGCCGCTCTTGAACCACCGCCAGGGTCGGAACGCGCGCCGGCTCCCAATCGACGAAGAGCGCGCCGCCGATCTCCTTCGTGAGCTCGATCTCCGACAGCTTCGTGTGTACCCGGTCGAGCGCGCTGTGAGTGCGCGCGATCTCGTGCCCGAGCTGAGTCATCGCCGAGCGCCGTCGCGTCATCTTGAAGCGGCCGCGCGCGTCGCTGTCGTGCATGTTCTTCATGCGCTTGCTCGTGCGCATGCGCGAGGCGGCGTGCGCTTGCTCGGTGCGGCGCTCGCCGATGCGCCGCTCGAGCGCGCGCGCCGCGTCGCGCAGCCGTGTGTGTCGCTCGCGGAGCTCGGCCTCCTCGCGGAGCCACGTCTCGCGCGCCTTCGCGTACGCGCCTCGATACCCGCGCGCCGACTCCCCCGAGATGCGCACCGTCTCGCCGCAGAGTGAGTCGAGCAGCCCGCGATCGTGCGAGATCAGGATCCCGACGCCGTGGAAGCCGCGCAGCGCCGCGATCAGGAGCTCGCGGGCCTCGCTGTCGAGGTGATTCGTCGGCTCGTCCAGAATCAGCCCCTGCGGCTCGCTCGCGAGCGCAGCGCCGATCTGCCAGCGCTTGCGCTCGCCGGGCGAGAGCGTCGGCCAGCGCGCGAGCTCTTCGGGCGCGAGCTGTAGCGCCGCGCGCGTGCGCCGGGCGACACCGTTCTGTGTCGCCGCGAACGCGGCGATCTCCGGGTCGAGCACCTCGATGCGCTGCGGCACGAGGCAGAGCGCGAGCGCGCGCGGCTCGTGGGCGACGCTTCCCGACTCCGGCTCGAGCTCGCGCGTCGCGAGCCGCAAGAGAGTCGTTTTCCCCGAGCCGTTCGCGCCGACGACGCCGGTCCAGCCGAGACCGAAACGCAGCGACACGTCGCGCAACAGCGGCACGGAGTCACGGAATGAGAACGATACGCGGTCGAAGGAGACGTACATGGAGGGAGCCTCGGGCGCCGGCGTGCGGCGCAAAGTTCGAGTCGGACGACTCAGACCGAAGGCTCTACCTCTTCAACGGATCCTCTCCTCGAGTGGACGGCACGCTACCGAGCGCGCGCGCGCGCGTCAATCCAGGGGCTTGTCGACCTCGATCTTCAGACGCCGCTCGAGCTCCGGGTCGTCGCTCGGGCCGGGCGACAGGCGCTTCACGACGTCGGCCGGCGTGAGAAAGTCGATGCCGTCGTTGGCCTCGTGTTTCTCGAGCACGACGAGCTCGGGCTTGTAGCCGTCGCGCTTCAAGAACACCGTGTGATCCGTCTCGCGGCCGATCTGGAGCTGCGCAGGAGTCTGCCCGACGAGCTTGCCGTCGAGGTAGATGCGCGCGCCGGGCGGATCGCTCTCGACGCCGACGTTCTGATACGCGGCGCACGCGAGACCACTCGAGACAAACACCAGAAGTGCGAGAAGCTCCGCTTTCACGCGCCGCAGTTTACAGCTCCCGGGCCAGCGGGCTAAGGTCCGCACCCCTTGGCGTTGATCGACACCACGCAGATGCGGCAGGGAACGTTCGTCGAGATCGGCGGCGACCCGCACGTCATCGTGACCTATCAGCACGTGAAGCCCGGCAAGGGCGGCGCGTTCGTGCGCATGCGTCTGAAGAGCCTCACGACGGGGGCCGTGCTCGACAAGACGATCAAGAGCGGTGAGACGCTGCCCGCCGCCGAGATCGCGAAGCGCCAGATGCAGTATCTCTATGACTCCGGCGACAGCCTCGTGCTCATGGACCAGGAGACCTTCGAGCAGCTCGAGGTCCCGCGCGCGAACATCGAGAACGTCGATCTCATGACCGAGAACTGCAGCGTCGAAGTGCTGTTGCACGCCCAGCGACCGATCATGGTGGAGCTGCCGAACTTCGTGATTCTCGAAGTCGTCGAGACCGATCCGCCCGACCGCCAGGGCAAGATGAAGGCGGCGACGCTCTCGACGGGCGCGGTCGTGCAGGTGCCTGCGTTCATCGCGCGAGGCGAGAAGCTGAAGATCGACACACGCGAGCGGAAGTACGTCGAGCGCGCCTAGTGTGACTCGGCGTCGAACGCGACGCGCAGCTCGGGCGGCGACCGGAAGCCCGAGCCCGTGATCTCGGGCGGATTCGCCTCGGGATCGAGTCGGAGCCCCGGCAACCGGTCGAGCAGCGCGTCGAGCAGCACGTGGGTCTCGATGCGCGCCAGGTGCATTCCGAGACAGCGGTGCGGGCCGAACGCGAACGACAGGTGCGCCTTCAGCGGGCGGAAGATGTCGAACGCGTCGGGGCGCTCGTAGCGCGCGGGATCGCGGTTCGCAGCGCCGAGACTCACGATCACGAGTGAGTGCTTCGGAATCTGCACGCCCTGCACCGAGGTGTCGCAGGTGCAGGAGCGCTGGATGGTCGTGATCGGTGACTCCCAGCGCAGCCCTTCCTCGATCGCATCGCCCATCAGACTGCGGTCGGCGCGCAGCGCCTCGAGCTGCTCCGGATGTGTGAGCAGACCACAGAGGAGGTTCGACGACGACCGGTAGGTCGTCTCCGCGCCCGCCGGTGCCAGGAGACGCAGGAATGCGTAGATCGCCTCGTCGTCGAGCCGCACGCCGTCGAGCTCCGCGCGCGCGAGCACGCCGACGAGATCGTCGCTCGGGCTCCTCCGGCGCTCGGCGAGCAGGCGCGAGAACAGCTCGCGGAGTGACTGCGACGCCGCCATGCCGCGCCCGGGATCGCCCGCGATCCCGATCAGCTCGACCGCCCAGCGATGGAAGTCACCGAGGTCGCCCTCCGCAACGCCGACCATTCCCGCGATCACCGCGACCGGGAAGGGCAGGGTGAGCTCGCGCACGAGGTCGGCGCGGCCTCGCGCTGCAAGCGCGCCGACGTGTCGCGCGATGATCGGGCGCACGAGCTCGTGCTCCCAGCGCTCGAGCGCCCGGCGCGAGAATGCCTGCTGGAGCAGCCCCCGGTAGCGGCCGTGCTCGGGCGGATCCATCTCGAGGATCGTGTGACCCATGACGAGGCCCATCGTGCTCGCGTAGCAGCTCGATGAGAAGCGCTCGGCGTCGCGCAGGATCTCGGCGACCGCGTCGTGAGTGAGCGCGACGAAGATGGGCGGGATCTCTCCGCCGAAGATCATGCGGCCCTGCGTGCGCATCGACGGCGACATCTCCTCGAGCGCGAGCCGGTGCAGGGCGGCTTCGCGGCGCCACTCGGCGTAGCGCGGATACGGATTCCCCTGCGGAGAGGTCATGTCGAACCGCGAGACCGAGGAGTCCGTCACGGCGAGACGCTCCTCGCCGCGAGCCGGAAGACCGGCAGCGGCGTCCCGTCGCCCGCCCGCTCGAACCCGAGAGTGACTCGATCGCCCGCGCGAACCGCACCGGCTTCGCCCGCGGCGAGGCGCGCCGGAATGCGCACGCCTTCGTCGAGATCGACCAGCAGGAGGGTGAGCGGCAGCCGGCCCTCGAGCTCGGGCGCGCTCGAGCGCGCGAGCTGGCCGTGTCCGAAGACGCGCCCCGTGCCCGCCGCCTCGTGCCACTCGAGCTTCACCCCGCCGCACGCGGCGCAGCGCGACCGCAGCGGGAACGCGCACGCGCCGCAGCTCGCGCAACGCTGCAGCGCCAGCACTCCGCGCGCCGCCGCTTCGAGATAGGGCCGCGCGCCCTCCGCGGGCTCGACGGGCTTCGCGTCGTCGCTCGCCATGTGCAGTTACTCGAGCGCGTGCGGCGACAGCACGAGCGTCGCGTGGTGGTTGAAGATGCCGCCGTTGCCCGAGACGGCGATCCGCCCGTTGCGCGCGAGCTGCCGCTCGCCGCCGTCGCCGCGCGCTTGAATCACGGCCTCGGAGATCGGCGTCATGCCCCACATGTAGTACGACGAGAGCATGCCCCCACCCGTGTTGATCGGCAGCGCTCCGCCGGGCGCGAGCGCGCCGCTCTCGGCCAGCGGTCCGCCCTCGCCGCGCTTGCAGAAGCCGTAGTCCTCGAGCGTCGTCAGCACCGTGAAGGTGTAGCAATCGTAGATCTGACACTGTTCGATGTCGCCCGGGCCGCAGCCCGCCATCGCGAACGCCGCGCGCGAGCTGCGCTCCGCCAGGCTCGGGCGCGCGTCGTTCCACTCGAGCTGGTGCGCCTGACCGACGCCGTGCACGTACACGGGCGGCCGCGCGAGTGACTGGGCGCGCTCCGCGCGGGTCACGATCACGCAGATCGCCCCGTTCGAGACGAGACAGCAGTCGAGCACGTGAAACGGCGCGACCACCCAGGGCGACGCGTGATACTGCGCGAGCGAGAGCGGCTCGCGCATCGAGGCGCGCGGGTTCTTCCGCGCCCAGGCGCGCGCTGCGAGCGCGATCGCGCCGAGCTGGTCCTGCGTGGTGCCGTACACATCCATGTGTCGCTGCGCGTGCAGGGCGTAGAACGGGATCGGACCTGCGAAGCCGAGCGACGGCAGCACCGAGCCCAGGCCCGGTCGACGCACGCGCGCGCCGCCGTACGCCTGCCCGGCGCGCTGCCCGCGCACGAGCGGGGCATCGGCGAACACGCACGCGACGTTGCGCGCGAGCCCGTGGTGCACGGCCATCGCGGCGTACTGCACCATCTGCCCCGCGCTCGAGCCGTACGCGTTCATCTGCGTCAGCACCGAGAGCTCGCTCAGCCCGAGTGTCTGCGCCAGCGACAGGTCGATCCCCTGACTGATTCCGGCATTCAGCAGCAGACCGTCGAGCTCGCTCTTCGCGAGTCCCGCGTCCGCGAGCGCCGCGAGCACCGCCTCGGCCGCGAGGTCCGCCGCCGTGCGCTCGTAGACGCGCCCGAGCTCGGTCATCCCCAGGCCGCAGATCGCGGTCGCGCCCGCCAGTGAGTCGCGCGAAGTCATTCTATTCGAGCTCCCGAATCTGAGTGAGCGCCAGGAACGCGCCGATCACGGCGAGCATCGCCGCACCCGCGGCCCGGCAAGCGACGAGCGGCCCGAAGTGAGCCACCAAGAGGCCCGAGAGCGGCGCGCCGAGAACTCCCGACGCGCCCATCGTCGCGAGACTGTAGACCGACAGCACGCGCCCGCGGTGCGCCGGCGGCGCCTTCTGTTGGAAGAGAGTTCGGCTCGCGTTCATGAAGATCGCTCCGCCCAGACCGAACAGAAACACGATCACGAGCGCGACCGGGAACGGAGGACCGAGGCCGAGCGAGATCATGCACAGCGCGCCGATCCCGAGTGACGCGAGCTGCGCGACGCCCTTCCGGTGCACGCCCCCGCGCGCGAGGATCCACGCCGAGCTCGCGATGATCCCGAGCGGGAAGCAGCCGAACAAGAGCGAGAGATCCGCGAGATCGCCGCCGTAGTAGTCACGCACCAGCAGCGGAAACACGACGAGAAACGGGCCGATGAAGAGCACGCCCAGCGCCATCGCGAGCAGCGCGACCGGGCCGAGCACCGGGGAGCGCGCGACTTCCGCCACGCCCGCGACGAACTCGGCGACCGAGAGCGCGCGCCTGGGCGAGTCACTCGGCTCACGGCGCGGCAGCCGAGCGATCGCCGGCGCGCCCACGAGCAACACGCCGGCTTGGATCGCGATCAGCGCGACGATGCCCACGGCCGCGCCGATGCGCGCCGAGAACGAGCCGAGCGCCTGCATGCTCCACTGAGTCAGCGTCAGCACGCTCACCGCGCGCATCAGGTTTCCGCCCGCGACGTCGGAGAGCAGGGCGTCCCGCGCCGGCATCAGGAACGCACTCACCGTTCCCATTCCGACGCCGTAGGCGACGATCAGCGCGAGTGAGAGCGCACCCGCGTGCACGCCGAGCGCGAGCGCCGCGGTGAGCCCGGCCGCGGCGAGGTGCAGCGCGATCAAGAGCCGGCGGCGGTCCGCGCGATCCGCGACGGCGCCGCCGATCAGGATCAGGGCCATCGTCGGCAGCTGACTCGACGACTGCGCGAGCGCCATCGCGCCGCCGCCGCCGCGCAGCTGCTGAGTCACGAGCGCGGGCACGATCACGCCGTTCAACCCGAACGACAGAAACCACGTTCCCGCCGCGAAGATGTACCAAGGCCACGCGCTCGAGGTCCCCGCCAGGCTTTCGACCCGCATCGCCACCACAGGTATTGTGGCACACGGCTTAAGCTCGACAGGCGCGGCGCACCGGGCGAAGTTACGGCGCGTGACCTCCGACGTCTCCGATCTCGACCACGCCTACGGCCGCACGACCGCGCGCTACTACGACGCGGCGTACGCGCACAGCCCGCAAGTGGCGGGCGACGCGGACTTCTACCGCTCACTCGCGCGCGAAGGCGCCGGCCCCGTCCTCGAGCTCGGCTGCGGCACGGGTCGGGTGCTGCTGCAGATCGCGGAGGACGGCTTCCCCTGCACGGGCCTCGATGCCTCGCGCCACATGCTCGACGCGCTGCGCGCGAAGTCGCGCTTCCCGAACCTGCGGCTCGTGCACGCGCCGATGCAGCGCTTCGATCTGGGTCAGGATCGCTTCACGCTGATCTACGCCGCATTCCGCGTTTTCCAGCACCTCTACACCGTCGAGGATCAGCTCGAGTGTCTCGCCTGCGTGCGGCGCCATCTCGCGCCGGACGGACGCCTTGCCTTCGACGTGTTCGCTCCGCGGCTCGCGGGCATGGCGCAAGGCGCGCGACCCGAGCAAGTCGACGCGCGCTTCGAGCAGGACGGCGAGTCAGTCACTCGCTACGCCACCGTGTCCGCCGACGCGACGACCCAGCTTCTCTCCATAGACTTCCGCTACGAGCGCAGAAAGAGCGGCGAGGTCGTGGGCAGCGACGAAGCGCGCTTCCGCATGCGTTGGTTCTGGCGCTTCGAGCTCGAGCACCTGCTCGCCCGCGCCGGCTTTCGCGAGGTCACGATGTACGGTGACTTCGATCGGCGACCGATCGCCGCAGACACTCCGGCCTTCATCGCCGTCGCGCGCTAGCGAACCTTCACGAGGATCGAGCCGAACATCGCGCGGCCCTCGATGCGCAGCACCGCGGCTTCCTCGTCGTCCGAGTCGGGCTCGTAGGACGGCGGCCGCTCGAGGCCGGCGGCGCGCCGGATCTGCTTGGCGATGTAGCGGCGCACGCGCCCGCCCGAGTCGCGCTGCTCCACGCTCCCGAGCAGCGCCGACGCCGCGAGCTCGACCTCGAGTCTCGACGGCACCAGGATCTCGATCGAGCCGAAGAGCGCGAGCGTCTCGAGCGTAGTGACTCCGGGCGCGAGCAAGGCCTGTGTGAAGTCGAGCTGCACGTTGCCGAACAACGCTCGCACGCGGATCTCTTCGGCAGGCAGCCACTCGCCGCGGCGCGCGGTGGACGAGAAGACCGCGGAGATCGTCTCCGGTTCGAGCGGATCGTCGAGCTCGGCGCCGCGCGCGGGTTCGTTCATCTCGGGTCGCGATCATGACACAGGCGGCCGCGCTTGCGGGCGCCGGAGGTGCGGCGCAAGATGCCGCGACCCCGGACGACCGCGCCGGGAAGATGGGAGAGAAATGACCCCGCGACTCGCGCTCCTCTCGGCCCTCGTCTGTGCGCTCGCCGCGCCGCTGCTCGCGAGCGCGCAGCAGCTCGAGACCGACGAACAGAAGACGATCTACGCGCTCGGGTTCGCCGTCGCGCGAAACCTGAAGAGCTTCGATCTGTCGCCGGACGAGGTGAAGATCATGGAAGCGGGACTCACTGCGGGACTCACCGGCGGCAAGCCGGCCGTCGATCTCGCGACCTTCGAGCCGAAGCTCGATCCGCTCGCGAAGGCGCGGAACGGCGTGCGCACGAAGCGCGAGCGCGCGGCGTCCGCCGCCTTCGTGAAGTCGGCCGCGGCCGAGAATGGCGCGAAGACGACCGCGAGCGGGCTCGTGTACCGCGAGATTCAGGCCGGCAGCGGGGATGCGCCGACGCCGAAGGACGAGGTGAAGGTGCACTACACCGGAAAGTTGCGGGACGGGAAGGTCTTCGACAGCTCTGTCGAGCGCGGTCAGCCCGCGGACTTCCCGCTCGCGCGCATGATCCCGTGCTGGCTCGAGGGCCTGCAGCTCATGAAGAAGGGCGGGAAGGCCGTGATCACTTGTCCCGCGGATCTCGCGTACGGGGACAACGGCATGCCGCCGGGCACGGGAGACCGCATCCCGCCCGGAGCGGCGCTGCAGTTCGAGGTGGAGCTGCTCGGCATCGAGAAGGGCGGTGCGCTGAAGGAGAAGCTGCCGGACAAGCCGCCCCTCGAGTGAGTCACGAGTGACTCAGCCGGGCGGCAGCCCGCGCGAGCGGCCGCGGCGCCGCACGGCGAGGCCCTGCAGCGCGACGATCACGCCGCCCAGCACGAACAGGAAGTCCGTCGGGGCGCTCCAGTGCGTGAAGCGAGCGCCCATGGCGATGCCGATGCCGAGCCCGATCAGCAGCGTGCCGCGGCGCCCGCGCGCCATGCCGAGCGCGCGCCCGACGGAGAGGCCGACGAGAATCGCGCCCGCCGTCGGGAACACGCCGCGGGTCGCCAGGCCGAGCGCCGGGCTCGCGAGCAGGAACGCGCCGATCGCGAGCGGCGTCGCCACGTCGGGCCGAATCAGCGCGTCGAAGAGACTGCGCGACGGCAGCTCGGGAACGAGCGCGGGCGCTCGAGACACGGCCCGCGAGCGGCGTGCCAGCCGCTCCTCGCGCCGCGTCGGCGGGCGGATGCTGGCGGGCGCGCCCCGGCCGGGGAGCGTCGCGAGCGCCGACGGAACCAGCGAGTACACGCGCACCGGGTGCTCGATGTTCTTCAGGGTGCGGACGCCTTCGTCGCGGAAGTCTCCGGTGATCTTGTTGTGCACCTGCTGGTACACGGCCTCCGACACCAAAATGTGTCCCGGCTGCGCCAGCGACTCGAGCCGCGCCGCGATGTTCACGCCGTCGCCGTAGACCTTGTACTCCTCGACGATCACGTCGCCGACGTGCACACCGATGCGCGTCTCGATGCGGCGCTCCGGTGGCAGTGACTCGTTCCGCTGCGCCTGCTCGGCCTGGATCAGCTGCGCGCAGCGGGTCGCGTTCACCACCGAGTCGAACTCGGCGAAGACCGAGTCACCCGCCGTATCGACGACGCGGCCTTCGCGCTCCCGCACCTGCGCGGCGACGCGCTCGTGGAAGGCGCGGATCTCGCGCGTCGTCCACTCCTCGTCGCTGCCCATCAGCCGGCTGAAGCCGGAGACGTCGACCATCAGGATGGCGGCGAGCTTGCGGCGCGAGCGCGGCGCCTCAGCCTCCAACTCGCGCCCCCGCGCGCGCGAGCTCGCCCATGAGACCGAAAAGCTCGAGCGCGTTCGCCACGCCTTGCTTCCCGCCGCTCCACTCGCGATAGAGCGTGTGCACGTTCACCGCGATCCGCTCCGCATCGCGCAAGCGCGCAAACTCGCCGAGCGGCAGCTTGCGCGCGGCCTCTGCTGGAGTGAGTCCCGCGTCGAAACACTCCCGTGCGCGGTCGCGCACGTGCACGAGATAGTCGCGCACCGCGAGCGCGCCCTTCGCGTCGGTGAGTGGGCCGTGTCCCGGCACGATGACCTCGGCGCCGAGGCCGGCGATGCGCTCGCAGGCGGCGATCCAGTTCGCGATCGGCCCTTGCCACGCGATCGGTGTGCCGCCGATGAACAGGATGTCGCCCGTGTAGACCACGCGGTCCTGCGGCAGCCACACGAGGATGTCGCCGCGCGTGTGCGCCGGCCCGACTTCGATCAGCACGACCTCCTTGTCGCCGACCCGCAGGCGGAGCTCGCCGTCGAAGGTATCGGTCGGGGGCGTGTGCCGGATGCCATGGAACTCGAACGGCGCAAACACCTTGGCGAGATACTCGCCGCCGGGCCCGAGCGCGGAAGCGTTCTCGATCACGCGCGCCATGCCCGCCGGCGGAAGCTCCTCCATCTCGGCGGCGCTCGCGCGCGAGGCCACGATGCGCGCCCCCGCGACCAGCTGATTCCCGTAGCAGTGGTCGCCGTTCGCGTGCGTGTTCACGACCACGCCGATGCGCTCTGCCGCGGGCACGGACGCGCGCATGGTGGCGAGCATCTCGGCGGTGAGGCGCAGGTCGAAGAGAGTGTCGACCAGGAGTGACTCGCCGGCGTCGTGGATGAGTCCGGCGTTACTCCAGCCCCAGCCACCGTCCGGCTGCAGCCACGCGAAGCAGCCGCGGCCGAGGTCGTGCAAGCCCTTCGTGAAGCGCCAGTCGCGCATGCCCCAAGCGTACCACGCGTGTGATAGAACCCCGACATGCTGCGCGTGCTGACCCTGAACGTCTGGAACGACTCCGGCCCGTGGCTGCAGCGCGCCGCGCGCATCCGCGCGTGGCTCGACCGGCTGTCACCCGATCTCGTCGCGTTCCAGGAAGTCCTGCAGTCGCCCGAACGCGACCTCGCGCGAGAGCTCGTCGGCGAGCGCGGCTACGAGCTCTCGTTCGCGAAGGCGAGCAACTTCTGGAAGTCGCCGAGCGACGCGATCGGGAACGCGATCGCGTCGCGCTGGCCGATCGCGAAGAGCGACGTCCTGCCGCTGCCAGACCGCGGCGACGGCGAGACGCGGGCGGCGCTTCTGTGTCACATCGAGTCACCGCATGGACCGCTGCGCTTCGCATGCACGCACCTGAACTGGAAGTTCCACCACGGCGCGGTTCGCGAGCGGCAAGTGGTCGCGCTCGCGGACTTCGTGCGCGCGCAGCGCGTGCACCGGGGCTATCCCACGATCCTCGCCGGTGACTTCAACGCAGAGCCGGACTCCGACGAGATCCGCTACATGACCGGCCGCCACTCGATCGACGGGCGCAGCGTGTACTGGAACGACGCCTGGCTCGTCGCCGGCCGGGACGGCGACGGAGTCACTTGGTCCAATCGCAATGCGTACGCGCGCACGGCGCTCGAGCCGGAGCGGCGCATCGACTACATCTTCGTCGACTATCCGCTGCGCGACGGGCGGGGGCTCGTCGAATCCTGCCGCGTCGTGTGCAACGACGAGCGCGCGGGGATCTGGCCCAGCGATCACTTCGGTGTGTATGCCGAGCTGCGGACGGAGCCGCTCTAGCGCGCGGCGCGCTCCGCGACGACGACCCACAGAGGATCGGCGCCCGCGGGCGAACGGTCGACGACGCGCGCGCCGGTGAAGCCTCCAGCCTGCCCGAGATACGCCCCCACCAAGCGCAGGCGGTCGTCCGCCGGCAGTGAGCGCCAGGCGGCGATCGCCTTGGTCGGGAACAGACGATGCGACGTCGCGACCAGCAGCTTGCCGCCCTCGCGCAGCACGCGCGCGACCTCGGCGAAGACTTCGACCGGGCGAACCAGATATTGCACCGAGACCGCACACAGAACTGCGTCGAACGACGCGTCGGGCCAGGGCAGGGCGGGCTCGCGATTCAGGTCCTGAACCCGGCGCTCGTCGAGGCGGGGATTCGCGGCCAGCTCGTCGGCGTTCATCCCCAGTCCCGCGACGCGCGCGTAGCGGACGTCGTTCGGAAGGTGCGAGACCCACGACGACATCAAGTCGAGCACGCGGCAACCCGGCGGCAACTCTTCGCGGTAGAGCTGCGTGAGCGCGGCGATGGTCGCGTCGTCGATGTGCAGAGCGAAGCGCGGCTCGCCGTAGAACAGCGCGTCGGGAGACTCGTCCACGCGCGCGAACAGCTCTGGCGGGAACGGGCGGCCGGCGCTCGGGTGCTCCGTCATGCGAGCTGTCTCTCACGCGCGCCCGCCCGGTGCAAGCGGAGCTTGGGCGCGCAAGCGCAACCGCCTTGGACGCGCCGCGCCCGCTTCAACTACTCTTCCGCGCATGAAGCTCCGCCTCTTCACGCTGCTCGATCCGCCGCTCTCGCAGCACGGCGACAGCAACGCGGCGAAGCTCGCCTGGGTGGTGCGGCTGCGCTGGATCGCGCTCTGCGCGCAGGGTCTCTCGATCGTCCCCGCGCTGCGCTTCGCGCTACTCGAGCGCCCGCGCGTGCCGCTGTTTCTCGGCGTCGTCGCGGCGCTGGCGCTGCTGAACGCACTCACCTGGGCGCGCCTGCGGCGCAAGAGCGAAGTGTCTCCGCTCGAGCTCGGCGCGCAGCTCTTCGCGGACATCGCCGCGCTGTCCGCGCTGCTCGGTCTCTCGGGCGGCGCGTGGAATCCGCTCGTGCCGCTCCTGTTCTTCCACGCGGGCCTCGGGGCGCTGCTCCTCGAGGGGCGCGTGTCACTCGGCTTCTTCTGGAGCCTGGTCGCATGTCTCGCGTTCGTCCAGGCATTCGGTCACGTGCCCCCGGGTCTGGTCGAGACGCGGGTCTCGCCCGCGGTCCTGTTTCCCGCGCAGTTTCTCGTCGCCGGGGTGTTCTGGCTGTTCACGACCTGGCTGTCGCACACGCTCGCCGCGCTGCAGGCGCACGTGCACTCGCGCCGGCAGGAGCAGGGGCGCATCGATCGCCTGCGGGCAGTCGGCGCGCTCGCAGCGGGTCTCTCGCACGAGTTCGCCACGCCACTGAATACGGCGATGCTGAAGCTCGAGAGACTCGGGCGGAAGCTCGACCTCGCGGGCGATCCCGCGCTCGAGGAAGCGAGCGAAGCGCTCGCGCGCTGCGAGGACGTGCTGCGCCAGATGGCCGGGTCGCAGCTCCGGCCCGACACACTGCGGCTCGAGGTCGAGGACGTCGGCGATCTGGTCGAGAAGGTGTGCGCCGGGCTGCGCGCCGAGGACCCGGCGGTTCCGCTGCGCTTCCGGCGCGAGCGGGGGCCCGCGCTCGTGCTCGTGCCGGCCGTGGCGTTCACGCAGGCGGTGCTGAACCTGGTCGACAACGCGCTCGAGGAGAGCAGCGCCGAGGCGCCGGTCGACGTCGTGGTGCGAGCGACACCGGAGCGTGTCAGCGTCGAGGTCCGCGATCACGGACCGGGCTGGCCGGAGCTCGTGCGCGCGCATCTGGGCGAGCCGTTCGTCACGACTCGCCCGGGCGGCGTGGGGCTGGGGCTCTACTTCGCCTACACGTTGGCGGAGACGATCGGCGGCACGCTCGAGCTCGACTCGGTCGACGGAGGCGGCGCGATCGCGCGGCTGGTGCTGCCCGTCGCGCAGAGCGCGGCCGCGGAGGCCCGCGCATGAGTCAGGCGCAGTCACTCCTGATTCTCGACGACGATACGCGCTTCGCCGAGACGCTCGCGCTCGAGTTCACCGAGCGCGGCTGGCGGGTCGACTGCGTCGCGGATCTCGACGAGCTGCGCGCGCTGCCGCCGTTCGCCCACCGCTTCGCGAGCGTGGATCTCCGGCTGCGCCATCAGAACGGCCTCGACGCGATCCCGCTGATCCTCGAGCGCTCGCCACGCGCGCGCATCGTCGTCCTGACCGGCTACGGCAGCATCGCGACCGCGGTGCAGGCGGTGAAGCTCGGCGCGTTCAACTATCTGACCAAGCCGGTCCAGGTCGAGGACTTACTCGCGGCGTTCCGCGGCGATCCGCTCCAGTCACAGACTCCGGTCGCGCCGGGTGCAGCGGGTCAGACACTTGCGCGCCGCGAGCGCGAGTACATCGAGTGGGTGCTGGCCGAGTGCGGCGGAAACATCAGCCGCGCCGCCCGCCAGCTCGGCCTTCACCGGCAGAGCCTGCAGCGCAAGCTCCGCAAGTTCACCCCACGGGTCTGAGCCGTGTGCGCGCGCGGGCGGCCGCGCGCTACGGCCCTCGCTCGCCGGGCGCGTTCCGCGCTTGCTGGGAGCCGACTCCTACAGCCCGTCGATCTTCCAGGTCGAGCCGTCGCGCACGACGATCGCCTTGCGTGTCTCGCGCGAGACGGTGCGCCAGAAGACGAAGGTCTTCTCCTCGCGGGTGACCACGACCTGTACGTCGATGCGGCCCGAGTCGAAGCCCGCGACGAAGTCGATCGCCAGCTGCTGGCGCACTCCCTGCTTCGCGAAGTCCGACTGATAGCGCTCGAGCTGTCCCGGACGGAGCTTCTGCAGCGCCGCGAGCGCGCGCCAGTCGCGCGCGTTCAGCGCGTTGTTCCAGGCGACGAGGAGCTGTTCGATCGCGCGCTTCTGATCGCGTGAGTCGCGCACCTGAGGCCGCGACGGCGGCTCGCGCGGCACCGGGTTGGGCGCAGCCGCGATCTTCCCGGGCTGATCCGGCGGCGCCGCGGAGACCGGCGCGAGCGCAGGCTCCTGCTTCGCTGCAGTCACTGGAGGCGCTTGCTCGGCGACCGCAGGGGCGGCCACGGGCGGCGGCGCGATCCCGCGCGACGCCAGCAGCTTCAGCGCATCGCTGCGCAGTGACTCGGCCGCGAAGAGGCGCGCGCGTTCGGCCTCGGCTGCCGTGCAGCCGGCGTCACCCGACGCATCGCCGAGGCCTTGCGCGCGCTCGCCGAGATCTGCGGCGGCGGGCAGCGCCCCGACCGCCGCGCGCGCCCCCCCGACCTCGGCGGCAGCCGCGGCGCGCAGCCAGCGATCGAGCAGGCTCTGACACGCGCGTGTGTAGCCGTCGCTGGCGCGCGTGAAGCGCTCCTCGGCGGCGCGATAGTCCATCGCCTGCAGCGCCTGCTCGGCGTCCTTCTGCTCCTCGCCCGCATATTCAATCCGGCGGCGCGCGTCCTCGATCGCCTCCGCGACGCCCGCGCCGCTGCGGCTCGATAGACCGCCGACGAGCGCCGCCGCTTGCGCGTGCGCCGCCTCCGCCGTGCTGCGCGCGCTGCGCGCGGAAGAGCGACCGCCGACCGAGCCGAGCCCGATCCAGAAGCCGAGCGCGAGCACCAATACGCCGAGTGCCGCCACCGCGGCCACGCCGAAGCGGCGCGGCCCGCGCGCTTCGCGCGGCGGATCGGCGCGGCGACTCACTGCCAGCGCCTCCGCCATCGCGTCCGCGGAAGCGAAGCGCTCCTCGGGATTCATGCGGCAGGCGCGGCGCACGACCGCGCGCAGGGCCTCGGGCACCTCGGGCGGGAAGTCGAACTCGAACTCCTGCGCCGCGCCCTGCAGACTCCAGAGATGGCGCAGCACCGCCATGCTGTTGGTCGAGTCGGCGCCGAGCGCCGCGTCGTAGACCGTGCGTCCGGTGAGAACGCGATACAGCGCCAGGCCGAGCGAGAAGAGGTCGGTGCGCGTCGAGACCTCGAAGCGCAGTGACTGCTCGGGCGCCATGTAGAGCGGCGTTCCCGGCACGACACCCTTCTGTGTCTCGCCCGCGGCCGACGAGAGCTTTGCCACGCCGAGGTCGCCGAGCACCGCGCGGCCGTGCGCGTCGACGAAGACGTTCTGCGGCTTGATGTCGCGGTGCACGATGCCCTGGGCGTGCAGCCGCCCCAGCGCCGAGAGCACTTCGAGGAAGTAGCGACAGATCTGCTCGAGGCTGCGCCCGTCCGCGGGCGTGCCGCCGTCCGGAGTGCTCTGCAGCCAATCGGGATGGATCTGCGCGAGCGTGCGGCCCTCGATGAAGTCCATCGTGTAGTACTGACAGCCGGTGCCGGGGTCCTCGCCGAACTCGTAGATGTGCACCAGGTTCGGGTGCTCGAGGCGCGAGAGCAGCTCGGCCTCGCGCCGGAAGCGGCGCAAGGTCTCGGCATCCGCTTCGCCCGGCTTCAAGAGCTTCAGCGCGCGGCGCGCGTCGAACAGCCCCGGATCCTCGACCTCGAACACCCACGCCATGCCGCCGCCGGCGATGTAGCGGCGCACCTTGAAGCGCCCGATGCGCTCGAGTGACTCGGGATGGAGGGGGTCGGGCATCGCCGCTCGTTCAGTGCTCGCGCAGCTCGAGCTTCGCGATCTGATTGCGGTGCACTTCGTCCGGGCCGTCGGCCAGGCGCAGGGTGCGAGTCATCGCGAACATGCGCGCGAGCCCGAAGTCCTCGCAGACACCGGCCGCGCCGTGCGCCTGGATCGCCCAGTCGATCACCTGCTGCGCCATGTTCGGCGCAGCCACCTTGATCATGCCGATGTCCTTGCGCGCGACCTTGTTGCCGACGGTGTCCATCATGAAGGCGGCGCGCAGCGTGAGCAGCCGCGACTGATCGATCATGATGCGTGACTCGGCGATGCGCTCCATCGTGACCGTCTGCTCGGCGACGGTCTTGCCGAAGGCGACGCGCGTCTTCACGCGCTTGCACAGCGCGTCGAGCGCGCGCTCCGCCACGCCGATCACGCGCATGCAGTGATGGATGCGCCCGGGCCCGAGTCGGCCCTGCGCGATCTCGAAGCCACGACCTTCGCCGAGCAGCAGGTTCTCCGCCGGCACGCGCACGTTGCTGAACAGGACCTCGCCGTGACCGTGCGGCGCGTCGTCGTAGCCGAACACCGGGAGGTGTCGCACGACCTGAACCCCCGGCGTGTTGCGCGGCACGAGGATCTGTGACTGCGCTTCGTGCGGCGGCGCGTCCGGGTTCGACTTGCCCATCACGATCAGGATCTCGCAGTGCGGGTGGAGGATGCCGGAGGTCCACCACTTGCGGCCGTTCAGGACGTAAGTGTCCCCCTGGCGCTCGATCCGCAGCCGGATGTTCGTCGCGTCGGACGAGGCGACGTCCGGCTCGGTCATCGCGAACGCGGAGCGGATCTTCCCGTCGAGCAGCGGCAGCAGCCAGCGCTTCTTGTGCAGCTCGTTGCCGTAGCGCGCGATCACTTCCATGTTGCCCGTGTCGGGCGCGGCGCAGTTGAAGACTTCGGGCGCTATCGCCGAGCGGCCCATGATCTCGCACAGCGGCGCGTACTCGAGGTTCGTGAGTCCCGCGCCGAGCTCTGACTCGGGCAGGAAGAGATTCCAGAGACCTTCTTTGCGCGCGCGCTCCTTGAGCTCCTCCATGATGCGCGGCTGTGCCCAGCGGTTCTCCTGCACCTGCTCCTCGTACACGGCTTCGGCCGGGTAGACGTACGCGTCCATGAACGCCTGAAGCTGTCGCTGGAGCGTCTTCACTTTGTCGGAATGCTCGAAGTCCAAAGCTTCTCCTCGGGGTGGGCGGCGAGCGCCATTATACTGGCGCGCCGCGTCAGATTCGGGATGATGCCCGCCCCATGGCGCTTCGCTGCGGCATCGTCGGTCTGCCCAACGTCGGCAAGAGCACTCTGTTCAACGCGCTCACCGACTCACGAATCGCCGCGGAGAACTATCCGTTCTGCACGATCGAGCCGAACTCGGGCGTCGTACCCGTGCCCGACCCACGGCTCGCCGCGCTCGACGCGCTGGTGCACTCCGCGCGCATCGTGCCCGCGACCGTAGAGTTCGTGGACATCGCGGGCTTGGTCCGCGGTGCTTCGCAGGGCGAGGGGCTGGGCAACAAGTTCCTCGCGCACATCCGCGAGACTCACGCGGTGCTGCACGTCGTGCGCTGCTTCGACGACACCGATGTGGTTCACGTCGACGGCGCGCCCGACCCGCTGCGCGACGTCGAGACGATCGAGACCGAGCTCGCGCTCGCCGACCTGGAGACCGCCGAGCGCCGCGCCGATCGAGCGCGCAAGGTCGGGAAGTCGGGCGACAAGGAAGCCCAGGCCGAGGCCGCGTTCTTCGGGTCGCTCGTCGAGCATCTCTCGGCGGGCAAGCCTGCGCGCACGGTCTCCGTGCCCGAGTCACTCGCGGGCACGTTCCGCGAGGCGAACCTGCTCACGGCCAAGCCCGTGCTCTACGTCGCCAACGTCGACGAGCTCGGCCTGGCCGAGGGCAACGAGTACTCGCGAGCGCTCGAGTCACTGGCCCAGCGGCAGGGCGGCGGGGTGGTGCGCATCTGCGCGAAGGTCGAGGCGGAGCTGGTCGAGCTCGAGCCCGAGGAGCGGCGCGCGTTCCTCGCGGACCTGGGCGTGGACGCGGCGGGCATCGAGCGACTGATTCGCGAGACCTACCGCCTGCTCGCGCTGATCTCCTATTTCACTGCCGGCCCGAAGGAAGTGCGCGCCTGGACGATCCGCCGCGGCACGAAGGCGCCGCAAGCGGCGGCGGAGATTCACACCGATTTCGAGCGCGGCTTCGTACGCGCCGAGGTGATCTCCTTCGCGGACTACGTCGCCTGCCGCGGCGAAGTCGGCGCCAAGGAGAAGGGCCTGATGCGCGTCGAGGGCAAAGAGTACGTGGTGCAGGACGGCGACGTGATCCTGTTCCGCATCGCGACCTGAGTCACTCGCGGCGCGATGCCTTCCACGCCTCGGCTGCGCGCTGGAACACGCGGCGCGCCGCGGGACGCGAGCGACACGCCTGGAGCCAGGCGCTAGCGCGGGGGTGCGCGCCGAAGTCGAGGCGCGAGGAGACGGGCCCGTTGAACATGTTGGCGACGTTCAAGTCGGCGACCGTGAAGCGCGGCGCGATCAGGTGCGGGCCTTTCTCGAGCGCAGCCTCGAGCTTGCCGAGCACGTCGGCGAGCCAGTCACCGGGGACGGTCTCGAGCGACGCGATCTCGTTGAAGTGCCTCTCGAGCTCCGACTCCGCCCAGAAGCTCCAGTCGAGCGCCTGCGCCTCTTCGGAGAGTGACTTCGGGGACAGATCGCTCGGGAAGCGCTTCGCGAGATGGAGGTTGATCGCGAGCGACTCCCACATCACGAGCGGGCCGTCCTCCAGCACCGGCACTCGGCCGTTCGGATTCCGCGCCAGGTGCTCGCGCGAGCGCGTGTCGGCGACGGCGACGTTCTCGTAGCGCGCGCCGATCTCCTCGAGCATCCACAGACAGCGCGACGCCCGGGACCACGGCACGCCATGGAGGCGGATCGGCGACATCCCGCGCGCGAGCGTATCACCGCGGCGGACGCAGGGGCAGAAACGAGAGCGCCTGCAGCAGCGCCGCGACGGCGAAGAACCCGTGGTAGACGCGCAGCGGGTCGGGGCTCCGCGCCAGGAGCGGCTCGAGCGCCGCGCCGGCGAGCATCGGCGCGAGCCCGCAAGTGACTCCCGCGATCACGCCCACCACGACCAGCGTGCGCGCCGGCGCCTCGGGCGGAGTGAGCTCGAACAGCAGGCGCGTGTCGGCGACGCCGTAGCCGGCGCCGAGCAGCGACTGCAGGAAGAAGAAGGCGATCGCCGCGGCGTGAGTCGCAGCGTTCTGGCCCTCGAGCTGTGCGAGACCGAGATACAGAGCCGCCAGCGCGAGCGAGGCGAAGCGAAACACGACGAACGCGCCGAGGCGGTCGATGAGCGCGCCCCAGCCGTAGAGTGACACGAGCCCGCCGACGAACTGCGCGATCGTCGCGACCACGACGTCGGCGTTCGAGAAGCCGAGTGTCCGGCGCAGCATCACGATCGCGAAGGGCAACACGGAGATGCGTACCCCCGCGCCCCAGCAGGTGCCGATCAGATAGCGCCGCAGCCGCGGGCTGCTCTTCAGGAGCGCGAGCGCTTCCCGGGCGCGAATCCGCTCGCCCGTTCGCTCGCTCCGTTCCGGCAGTCGCGCGACCAGCCCGATGCGCAGCGCGCCGCACAGCCACGCGACCCCGAAGAGCCAGCCGAAGCCGTCGTCGTGGCGCGCGAGCCACATCTGTCCGCCGACGAAGAAGACGATCACCGCGGCGTGCCAGGTCGTGCGGATCGTCCCGAAGAATCGACCGATGCGCTCCGGCTCGACGTACGCCCGCAGGAGCGGGAACCAGACGAGGTCGGCGAGATCGACACCGATCACCGTTCCGACGAGCGCTCCGAACACCAGCGCCTGCGCCGTTCCGTGATCGAGGGCCGCGATCGCCGCGAAGAACACGAGCGGCAGGCTCGAAACCTGCGCGATCACCTGGCCCGTGATCAGGATCTGGCGCTTCGGGAACCAAGAGACGAGCCGGAGCGCCGGGAGCTGCAGGCTCTGAAAGCCGAGCTGGAGCCCGCTCTGAACACCGATCAGTGTCTCGCTCGCGCCCAGTGACACGAGCGCCAACGTGGGCAGCTGCCCGCAGAAGGCGGTCCAGAAAGTCATCGAGGGGACGTTGCTCGCGATCGCGAGCCGCCGTCCCCTCGCGCGCTCCGCCTCGTCGAGGGGCGGGGCGGGAGTCACGGAGCTACCGGCGCTTGGACGCGGCGCTGGCCTGATATTCCTCGATCAGCGTCTTCTGGATCTCGGCCGGCACCGCTTGGTACTTCGCGAACTCGAGCGTGAACTCGGCCTTGCCCTGGCTGCAGGAGCGCAGGTCGGTCGCGAAGCCGAACGTCTCGGCCATCGGCACCTCGGCCTCGACCTGGCTGAAGCCGTCGAGATCCGTCGAGCCGATGATCACGCCGCGGCGCTGCATGATCACCTTGATGTACGCGCCCTGGAAGTCACTCGGCCCCTCGACCGCGAGCTTCATGATCGGCTCCAGGATCACGGGCTTCGCCTGCGGGTACGCCTCGCGGAACGCGAAGCGCGACGCGACCTGGAAGGCGAGGTCGGACGAGTCGACGGCGTGGGCCTGGCCGTCGTTCAGCACGACGCGGACGCCCAGCACCGGCGCGCCGATCAAGTCGCCCTTCGCGAGCGCGGAGGTAAATCCCTTCTCGCACGCGGCGATGAACTCGCGCGGGATCGCCCCGCCGCGCACCTCGTCCACGAACTCGAACTCGTCGGAGTTCGCGATCGGCTCGATGTAGCCGCCCACCTTCGCGTACTGGCCCGAGCCGCCGGTCTGCTTCTTGTGCGTGTACAGGAAGTCCGCGCGCCGCGAGATGCACTCCCGGTATGCGACACGAGGCTGGCCGGTCTCGACCTCGGTGTTGTACTCGCGCTTCATGCGCTCGACGTACACGTCCAGGTGTAGCTCGCCCATGCCGGCGATGAGTGTCTCGTTCGAGTCCTCGTCGACGGTGGTGCGGAACGTCGGGTCCTCGCGCATGAAGCGGGCCAACGCCTTGCTCATGTTGTCGAGCATCTTGTTGTCCTTGGGCTTGATCGCGAGCGAGATGACGGGCTTGGGCACGAACATGCTCGACATCGCGACGTTGTAGCCCTGCACGGCGAACGTATCGCCGGACGCGCACTCGATGCCGAACAGCGCGACGATGTCGCCCGCGGTGGCGCGGTCTATGTCTTCCATCTTGTCGGCGTGCATGCGCACCAGCCGACCGACCTTGTGCCGCTTCTTGGTGCGCTGGTTCACGATCGTCGAGCCTTTCTCGATCGTGCCCTGGTACACGCGGATGTAGGTCAGCTGACCATAGCGGCCGTCGTCCAGCTTGAACGCGAGCGCAACCAGCGGCTTGTCGGGATCGGCGACGATCTCGATCTCGGCCTCGTCGTGGTCGAGGTCCACGCCCTTGTTCTTCACTTCGTTCGGCGCGGGCAGGAACAGAGTCACTGCGTCGAGCAGCTTCTGCACGCCCTTGTTCTTGTAGGCCGAGCCCATGAAGACGGGGGTCAGCTCGAGCGACAGCACGCCCTCGCGCACCGCGGAGATGATCTGCTCCTCGGTCGGATGGCCCTCGAGGATGGCTTCCATGAGCTCCTCGGAGAACATCGAGACAGCGTCCAGCATCTTCTCGCGGGCAGCGGCGGCGTCGGCCTCGAGCTCGGCGGGGATCGGCTTCTCGACGACCTGGTTGCCGTCCTCGCCTTCGAAGTAGTACGCCTTCATCTTGATCAGATCGACGACGCCCTGATGGCGGTCCTCGTGTCCGATCGGGATCTGCATCATCACGGCGTTGTGCTTCAGCTTCTCGCGCAGCTGCTCGACGACGCGATAGGCGTTCGCGCCGGAGCGGTCGAGCTTGTTGATGAAGGCGAGGCGCGGGACGTTGTAGCGGCGCATCTGCCGGTCGACGGTCATCGACTGTGACTGCACGCCGGCGACGCCACAGAGCACGAGGATCGCCCCGTCGAGCACGCGCAAGCTGCGCTCGACTTCGATGGTGAAGTCGACGTGACCCGGCGTGTCGATGATGTTGATCTGGTAGCCGTTCCAGTTGCAGTAAGTCGCCGCGGACTGAATCGTGATGCCGCGCTCGCGCTCGAGGTCCATCGAGTCCATCGTCGCGCCGACGTCGTCCTTGCCGCGCACCTCGTGCATCTGGTGAATGCGGCCGGTGTAGTAGAGGATCCGCTCGGTCAACGTGGTCTTGCCCGAGTCGATGTGCGCGCTGATCCCGATGTTGCGAATGAGCGAGAGATCGTTCGACATGGTCATGGGCTCCTCGAGTCCCGGCTATCGGTCGATGTTCGGCGGAGGCAGGTCCGCGGCCAAAAAATGGTCGCGCAGCATAGCCTGAAAGCGTTGCCCGCGCTCGGACTTTGCCCGCTTCGGCTCGCGCTTCCGCGCGCTTGACCACGGAAGTGCCGCCCTGAGAGGGCTGCAACCAGTATTGCGTTTCTGCCCCGATGCAAGGGCCCTCGGGCCAGGTGCGCGCTCTAGGTCGGGCCTCCTAGGACGGGGAGAGGCTGAGCGGAGGGGCAAATGGTCACGGATCGGCCCCGAGACGCCGGCGCTCGCCGGTGCGGCCCGATTCGGGCTGCGGAGAGCGGAGCAGCCAGGCCGGCGCCCACCAGTTCCACTTCCCGAGGAGCTGCATCGTGGCGGGCACGAGCAGCGCTCGAACCAGGGTGACGTCGAGCGCGATCGCCGCGGCCATGCCTACACCGATCTGTTTCACGTAGACGAGGGCGCCGGCGGCGAAGGCCCCGATCACCACGAGCAGGATCAGCGCGGCGCTGGTGATGATCCGACCGGTGTGCGCCAGGCCGAAGATCACGCTCTCTTGGTTGTCGCCGCTGCGCAGCCACTCCTCGCGGATGCGCGAGAGCAGGAAGACCTCGTAGTCCATCGAGAGCCCGAACACGACCGCGAACATCACCAGCGGAATGCTCGGGTCGATCCCGTCGAGCGGCTCGAAGCCCAGGAGCTTCGCGAAGTGACCGTCCTGGAACACCCAGACGAGCAGCCCATAGCTCGCGCCGAGTGACAGCACATTCATGAGCACTGCCTTGATCGGCACGACCACCGAGCGGAAGGCGACGAGCAGCATCAGCAAGTTCCAGCCGATCACCAGCAGCGCGGCGACCCGCCCGTAGTTTCGCAGCGCGATCTTCAGGTCGACCATCTGCGCGGTCGGCCCGCCGATCTTCACGTCGAGAGACCCGTGCGGCACGCCGCGCACCGCGCCGAGCACGTCGGCCGCGGCGGCGGAGCGCCACGCATTCGCGCCCGTCGCGACCAGCAGGGAGCGATCCCGGTGAGTCATGCGCGCGAGGCGGGTCGCGACCTGCTCCCGCGCCGCGACGCGCTCGAGCTCTGCCGGCGTCAGCCGATCCGGGTCGAGCTCCTCGAACGGCGAGCGGACCGCCTTCACGCCGTCGACGGCCGCGAGGCGAGCGGCGTAGGCGCGCAGCAGTCTGAGATTCGGCGGGTCGAGGGGCGCGCCCGAAGTCTTCACGATCACTTGCATCGCCGACGCGCCGCCGGGATCGAAGCGACCCGCATCGCCGAGGGCCTCGTCGACGCGCCGCACCTCCGAGTCACGCGGGAAGATGCGCGCGTCGGGCAACACGCTGCGCATGCGCAGCACCGGGCTCGCCATCGCCAAGAGGAGAGCGCCGCACGCCAACGCCGTCACGACCGGCTGGCGCATCGACAGCCTGCCGACGCGCGCCCAGAACGGGCTCGAGCCGCCCACGTCCGGCGTTCCGCCGAGTGACCCGCGATTCACGTTGGGTCCGAGACACACCAGCAGAGCCGGGAGCAGGAGCAGCGCGCCCGCGAGGGCAGTCATGGCCGCGAGCACGCCGCCGAGCGCGACGCTGCGCAGGATCGCGACCGGAACACCGAGCAGTACCAAGAGACTCACGATCACCGCGAGGCCGGACACGAAGACCGCGCGGCCGGCCGTGTCGAGCGAGGTGATCACCGCGTCGCGGGGCGTGAGACCGCGCGCGAGCTCTTCGCGGAAGCGCTGCACCATCAACAGCGAGTAGTCGATCGAGAGCCCGAGGCCGAGGAAGGCGGCGACGCTCAGCGCGAAGATCGCGATCTCCGTGAAGTTCGAGCCGAGGCGCACGATCGCGGCGGAGCTCGCCAGCGCGAACGCGCCGATCGCGATCGGCAGCAGGGCCGCCACGACGCCGCGGAAGAACAGCAGCGTGAGGATCGCCGCGATCGGCAACGCGATCGCCTCGGCCTTGGCCATGTCCGCGCTCGCGAGATCTTGTGCGATGAGCGACGCGGCCACGTGCCCGCCGATCGCCACTTCGATGGGCGCTTCCACCCGGCGCAGCAGTGACTCGATGCGCCGAAAGGTTCGCAGCTTGTCGGCATTCGTGCCCGCGAGCGAGACGATCACGAGCGCCTCGTGGCCGTCGCGCGAGACCAAGCTCCCCTCCGCGGTGTCGAAGTACGACGAGGCGCCGACCACGCCTTCGCTGCCCAACACGCCGTCGATGAGGTCGAAGATCGCCGAGCCGAACTGCGCATTGCGCACATCCGCGCTCGGATCCCGATACAGCGCGAGCACGTCGGCGGAGCCGATCCCGAACTGACTCTCGGCTTCCTTCACCGCGAGGTCCGACTCGCTGCCCGGGACCTCGAAGCCGCCGGCGGGGAGATGCTCCGCGGCCGATGACCCGTAGAAAGCCGCGACCGCGGTCAGCACCGCGAACACGGCAAGCACGGAACGCGGTCGGTCGGCGAGCCACCCGCCGAGTCGAGCGAGCGGAGAGCGAAGCGAAGTACCCGCATGCATGCGCGCCGCGCGCGCGCGCGCGTGTCGGTCGCCCCCCGACGGCATCGTCATGCGTTCCTGATAGGCGCGATCTCGCGACGGGTCAACACCGCGTGAGGCTCGACGCGTGCGCTGCGGGGCGGCGCGCTAGCTGGCCGACGACGGACGTGAGCCGTCCTCGATCCGCCCGAGCAAGCGCAGCAGCCCGTCGAGAATCGTGATCGGGTGGGGCGGACAGCCGGGGATGTAGAGATCGACGGGCACGATCGCGCCCGCGCCGTTGCACACCTCGGGGTGATCGATGAACGGCCCGCCGGAGATCGCGCACGCGCCCACCGCAATGACGAGCTTCGGCGCCGGCACGGCGGCCCAGGTCTTCTCGAGCGCGAGCCGCATGTTCTGACTCACCGCGCCGGTGATGAGCAGCCCGTCCGCGTGGCGCGGCGACGCGACGAACGAGATGCCGAAGCGCCCGAGATCGAACACGACCGTGCCGAGCACGTTCACGTCCGCCTCGCAGGCGTTGCAGCCGCCGGCGGAGACCTGGCGAAGCTTCAGCGAGCGGCCGAACAGGCGACGCATTTTGGTGTCGAGCGCATCGGCGAGGTGCAGTGTCTCGTCGCGCAGGACGAGCGCCTCCCGCGTGCGCGTCGCGAGCCGCCAGTCGCGCGTGAACTCGATCGCGCCCTCGGGACAGGCCTCGACGCAGTCGGTGCAGAAGAGACACTTGCCGAGATCGAGCTTCGGACCCGCGTCGTCGGCGCTGAGCGCTCCGGTCGGGCAGGCGTCGATGCACGCGCGACAGCCGTTGCGACAGCGCGCGAAGTCGAGCGCCGGAGCGCCGCGCAGCCGGTCGGGCAGCACCGGCTCGCCGGCGGGAAAGGAGATCGTGCGCGTTCCCTGAGCCAGTCGCGCGCGGAGTATCTTCCACATGCCGGTCCTCCGCCGACCCTACAGGTCGAATCCGCAGTAGGAGAGGTTGAAGCTCTTGTTGCAGAGCGGGAAGTCGGAGATCTGCTGGCCGCGCAGCGCCAGCGCGACACCCATCCAGTTGTGAAACGACGGGTCGACGATCTTGTAGCCGGCGAGCCGGCCCGACGCGTCGGTCCAGCCGACGTGGCAGATCTCGCCGCGCCATCCCTCGACGAGTGACACGCAGACGTGGTCGGGCTCGAGCGCTGGAGGGCGCGCGCGAACCTCGCCGGCCGGCAAGCTCGAGAGCTGATCGCACGCGAACTCGGCGGAGCGCCGGACCTCGAGCCAGCGCACGTACGCGCGCGCGAATACGTCGCCGGAGTGCCACGTCGCGGTCGGGATCTGCGCGACGCGGTAGATGCCGGTCGGGTGACTCGTCCGGACGTCGCGCGCCAAGCCGCACGCGCGCGCCGCGGGGCCGACGAGCCCGATCTCCTCGGCCTGCTCGCGCGACAGAGGGCCGGTGTCCTCGAAGCGCGACATCACCGACGGAGTCTCCCAGAGCAGATCCGCGGACTGACCGACCTCGCCGATCGCGCGCGTGATCGCTGCGACCATGCGCTCCGCTCGCTCGGCAGCGACGTCGAAGCCGATGCCGCCGGGGCGCACGAAGCCGCGCCCGAATCGGTTGCCGCAGAGCTCGGCCGAGAGGTTCAGCCAGTCTCCCCGCAGCCGGCCGCAGAAAGCCGCGGTCGGCAGGAAGCCGACGTCGCCCGCGAGCGCGCCGAGGTCGCCCGTATGATTCGCCATGCGCTCGAGCTCGAGCGCGACCGCGCGCAGCGCGTGCGCCCGCGCAGATACTCGGCAGTCCGCCAGCCCCTCGACGAGCTGCGCGTAGGCCGTCGCGTGACCGATCGTCGTGTCTCCCGCGAGTGTCTCGAAGTAGTGCAGCCGGCGCCGCGCTTCGCCCTCGACGACCGCCCGCTCGACACCGCGGTGTTGGTAGCCGAGCGAGATCTCCAGGTGCATCACGTTCTCGCCGTGACACTGGAAGCGGAAGTGACCCGGCTCGATCACGCCCGCGTGCACCGGCCCCACCGCGACCTCGTGAACCTCGTCGCCCTCGACCTTGTAGAAGTCCGCGATCCCGATCGCCGCGGGCGCTCCGCCGCGCGGCGGAAACCGGACGGGCTTCAGCCACGGATGTCCCTCCGGGCGGAGGCCGTGCTGCTCGAAGATCTCGCGCTCGAACAGGTGCACGCTCGAGAGCGACGGAGTCAGCGCCGGAAACGAGTCAGTGACCGGCGAGCTGCGGCCGATGCGCACCGCGCCGTCGCGGTCCGACACGAGCACGGCGACGAGTGACACGCCGTCCGGGCCGCGCGCGCCGAAGAGCGCGGCGACGCGCTCGCCGCGCAGCGAGCCCTCGACGAGCGCGGCTTGTAGCTCCGGAACCTCCAGGCGCGGCACCTCGCCCGCAGGCACCGCGGCGCCGTTCTGTGTGCGCAGCAGCTCGCGAGCGGCGCTCATCGCGCGATCTCCAGTGCCGCAGCGGCGTCGCGCAGCAGGGCCAGGAGCGGCGCGGGAATCCACAGCCCGAGGCCGAGCACCAGCGCCAGCAGCACGGCGATCGGCGCGACTCCGAGAAACCCGTCGCGATACGGTGTCGCCTCGCTGCGCTCGGACGGCTCGCCCTGCACGACCGCCAGCACGGTCGAGCCCATGCCGACGAAGACCACGACGAGCAGGCCGAGAAATGCCGCGGCGACGGCGTAGCGCTCCGCGTGCATCATCGCGGTGAGGATCGTGAACTCACTCACGAACGGACCGAAGGGCGGAGTCCCGGTGATCGCGAAGAAGCCCGCGAGAAAGAGCGACGCGGAGGCCGGCAGGACGGAGAGCGCCCCCGAGACGTCGTCGGTGCGCTTGCTGCCGTACGCACGGTGGATGTTCCCGGCCGACAGGAAGAGCACCCCCTTCGACAGACCGTTGTTGATCAGGTGGAGGAGCGCGCCGAACGTCCCGGCGCCGCCGATCGCGATGCCGAGCACCAGGATGCCCATGTGCTCCACGCTCGAGTACGCGAGCATCCGCTTGTAGTCACCCTGTCTCACCATGAATGCGCCGGCAACCGCCATGGAGAACAGGCCCAGGAAGAGCAGCAGAGTGCGCGCGAACTCCGACTCACCTGCGGCGACGCAGATCTGGAAGAAGCGCAGGATCGCGACGAACGCGCAGCTCGTGAGTCCACCGGCCAGCAGCGCACCGACGAGGCCGGGGGCCTCGCCGTAGGCGTCGGGCTTCCAGGTGTGCATCGGCGCGAGCCCCATCTTCGTGCCGTAGCCGACGAGCGCGAGCACGAATCCCGAGTGCAGCCAGGGGCGAGACAGCTGCGGCGCGCTCGCCAGCATGTCGGAGAGCAGCATCGACGTCGCGATGCCGGCGCGCAGCGCCGAGTAGGCTACGAAGAAGGTGCCGAGGAGCGCGAGCGCGATCCCAACGGAGCCGATCAAGAGATACTTCCAGGTCGCCTCGATCGAGCGCGGATTGCGGTTGAAGTAGAGCAGCGGCCCGGAGGCGAGGGTCGTGGCTTCGACGGCGACCCACATGAGTCCGAGGTGCTGGACGCTCGCGATCAAGTTCATCATCGCGAAGAACACGAGCATCACCGAGCAGAAGATCCGGTTGGGGCGGTCGGCGCGCAGCGCGAGGTAGCCGGGGGCGTACGCGGCGCACAGAAAGAACAACACCGCGAGATAGCCGGTCACGAGGCGCCCGATCGGATCGAGCCCGAGCCACGGAGCGCCCACGCCGTCGCCTCGCCCGACGAGCTCGAGCGCCACGACACCGAGCTGTGTCGCCCCTGCGGCGGGCAGCAGCCAGGGCCGTACGCGCGCCCCCGGAGTCGCGAACGCGACCACGGCGAACCCGAGCGGGACGATCACGAGCCAGAGCGCCATGCTCACTCCCGCAGCGAGGTCAGGTGCTCGGTGCTGAGCGACGAGAACTCGCGGTGGATGTGATCCATGATGATGCCCATCACGAAGACGGCGACGAAGAGATCCAGCAACACGCCGATCTCGACGAGGAACGGGATCGCTTCGACGAGAGTGAGTCCGAAGACGAAGATCCCGTTCTCGAGGGTCAGATAGCCGACCACCTGCGTGATCGCCTTGCGCCGCGTCGTCAGCACGAGGAAGCCCGTGAGAAGGGTCGCGAACGAGGCGGGCACCACCAGCACGGCCGCGTGCTCGTCGAGGAGCGGCAGCGAGCGCGAGAAGACGAGCGAGAGGCCGGTCGCGAGCGCACCGAGCACGAGCGACGCGGTGAACCCCACGAAGGGCTCGATCTCGCGGCGGATCGAGATGTTGCGCGTCGCGCGCAGCAGGATGGAGGGAATCGCGATGCCCTTCAGCGCAACGGTCGCGATCGAGAGGAAGAAGACGCGCCCGCTCGCGTGGCCGTGCGCGATGAAGAGCGCCGCACCGAGCAAGACACCCTGCATCCCGGCGAAGTGAATCGCCGCCTTCAGCCGACTCGTCCCGAGCATCAGGAAGTTCAGCAGCAGCACGCCCACGAGCACGAGATCGAGAGTCTCTTCCACCGTCTCACCCCACCAGGAGCATCACGCCGAAGGCGCCGAGCAGACTCGCCCCCACGAGCAGGCTGGGGACGCGCAGGAGCTGGAGGCGCGCCATCACGGACTCGACGACACCGACCACGATCGCGAGCACGAGTAACTCGGCCAGCGCGACGCCGATCCCGAGCGCGGCCGCGTCGACGTGGAAAGGGGTCGCGATGCGCACCAGCAAGAGCCCGTACGCGAACAGCTTCACCGCTGCGCCGTACAGAATGAGCGCGAACGGCGGCCCGCTGTGATCCAACACCATCACCTCGTGGATCATCGTGAGCTCGAGGTGCGTCGTCGGATCGTCGAACGGGATGCGACTGTTCTCGGCCAACAACACGATGAAGAGCGACACCGTCGCGAGCCCGAGCGACGGCGCCCCGCGAGCCCAGAGCTCGGCGAGATCCGGCCCGAGCATCGAGCCGAGTGAGTAGCTGCC
>Ga0326730_1000041_pt1 | contig 38521 bp, 33 predicted proteins | sample MHFSIPfraction_3_FD_207740 | JGI IMG/M metagenome (GOLD analysis project Ga0326730, IMG submission 207740) | Lab enriched peat soil microbial communities from Michigan Hollow, Ithaca, NY, United States - MHF7AN SIP fraction | ecosystem: Environmental > Terrestrial > Soil > Wetlands > Peat...
GTCCAGAATCGCCCGCTGCTCCGTATCCTCGGGGCCGAGGGCCGCGCTGGCACGGGCGAGGTAGGGCACCAGCGCATCGGGCGCGTACGGATTGAGCAGGGCGCGCGCCGAATCGATCAGCGCGCGGAAACGTTCCCGGCCGTGCCACACAGTGTCCACGCCGTCGAAGATCCCGCCCGCCGCGCCCACCTTGGAATCGGCGAGCGACAGGCGGGTCTGGGCGGGGCCCAGACGCTGCAGCTGGCCCATGTCCTGGGAGCGGTGGCGGCTGCGCCCCGCCATGGCGATCTGGTAGTACGACTGTCCCAGGACGGGATCCACCGCGCCGGTGGGGATCGTCAGCGTCGTGGATGCCGTGTCGAAGAACGCGGAGCGGTAGAACTTCACGGGACCCCACGTCGAATCCCGCAGCGCGTCGTAGGCCACCCGGGCGATGATCCCGGCGACCTGATGTTGTCCATGCCCGTCGCGGGGCGTTCCGGAGAAGACCGAGACGATGACCTGCGGCCGGAAGCGGCGGATCACGTCCAGCACGTCGTGCAGCACGGAATCGCGCGGCCAGAACCGGAACGACTCGTCAGCGGACTTGGAGAATCCGAAATCATAGGCGCGGGTGAAGAACTGCCGCGCGCCGTCCACCGAACGGGCCGCCAGCAGCTCCTCGGAGCGGATGATGCCGAGCTCGGGCCCGAGCTCGGGACCGATCAGGTTCTGCCCCCCTTCACCGCGGTTCAGCGCCAGGTACGCCGCCTGGGCGCCGAGACCGCGGGACAGCCAGGTCAAAAGCTGGGTGTCTTCGTCGTCGGGGTGCGCGCCGATGACCAGCACCCGCTTGACGCTCCCCAGCTGCTCCAGCGCGTTGGCCAACGCCGCGACGCCGCCGGTCCCGACCGGGCCGAGCTGCTGGGCCCGTCCGGCGCCGGCGGCGCCTAGAAGGACAGCCGTGAAAGCGGCGAGAGCGCGTCGCACTATTGCGTAAGGTACACGGTGCCACCCTTCATAACGAACCGGACCCGTTGCAGTTCCGTGATATCCTCGACGGGGGATTCAGGGCGGCGAGGCCGCCCGTGAGGTTCAGCGCGAACGGAAGGGTGAATCGTGACATGCGTCACTCCATGAAGGACGCGGGGGCGAGGCGAATTTCCGCATGAAGACCGCTGTGTCAAGCCGCCAGTGCGACTTTCTCACACGGCCTCACTACATTACCCGTTATGACCACCACCGCCGTGGAACCCAAGCCCAAAGTCAGCGCCGACGAGGCGCGTGCCGTCGCCGAGGCGGCGCGCGAAGAGCAGTGGGTGGCGCCGAGCTTCGTCCGGGACCTGTTCCTGGGCGTCCTGCGGATGGACCTGATCCATCCCTATCCGCTCCAGAACCCGGCCGAAGCCGAGCGGGCGCGACCGTTCCTCGAGCAGCTCACCCGGCTGCTGTCGCAGGTGGATTCGGACCGCATCGACCGCGAGGGCGAGATTCCCGCGCCGATCGTCCAGGGCCTCAAGGACATCGGCGCGTTCGGCATCAAGATCCCCCGCGACTACGGCGGCCTGGGCCTCTCGCAGCTGTCTTACATGAAAGCGATCGAGCTCGTCTCCTCGATCGACGGCTCGATCACCGCCCTGCTGTCCGCGCACCAGTCGATCGGGGTGCCGCAGCCGCTCAAGATGTTCGGTACCGACGAGCAGAAGAAGAAGTACTTCCCTCGGCTCGCCAAGGGCGCCGTGTCGGCGTTCGCGCTCACCGAGCCCGACGTCGGCTCCGACCCCGCCGCGCTCGAGACGACCGCCGTCCCCTCCCCCGACGGGCGGGAGTGGATCCTCAACGGCTCGAAGCTGTGGTGCACCAACGGGACGATCGCCGAGCTCATGGTGGTGATGGCGCGCACGCCATCGAAGATGGTCGCCGGAAAGGAGAAGCGGCAGATCACCGCGTTCATCGTCGAGGCGAACGCGCCGGGCGTGAAAGTGGAACACCGCTGTCACTTCATGGGATTGAAGGCGATCTACAACGGCGTCATCTCGTTCACCAACGTCCGCGTCCCGAAGGAGAATATCCTGTGGGGCGAGGGCAAGGGGTTGAAGCTCGCCCTCATCACCCTGAACACGGGCCGGTTGACGCTGCCGATCTCCGCCGTCGCGGCCGGCAAGCGCTGTCTCGAGATCTCGCGCGCGTGGGCCAACGAGCGGGTACAGTGGGGCAAGAAGATCGGCCAGCACGACGCGGTCGCCCAGAAGCTCGGCACCATGGTGGCGAACACCTTCGCCATGGAAGCGGTCGCCGAGCTGTGCGGCGCCCTCGCCGACCGCGGCGACTCCGACATCCGGCTCGAAGCGGCGATCGCGAAACTGTACAACTCGGAAGCCGGATGGCGCATCATCGACGACACGCTGCAGATCCGCGGCGGGCGCGGCTACGAGACGGCCGACAGCCTGCGCGAGCGCGGCGAACCGGCTGTGCCGGTCGAGCGCATCATGCGCGACTTCCGCATCAATTTGATCTTCGAGGGCAGCTCGGAAATCATGCATTTGTTCATCGCGCGCGAGGCGGTGGACAAGCACCTCCAGATCGCAGGCGACGTCGTGATGCCGGGGAAGACCGCCGGTCAGCGCCTCGCCGGCCTGGTGCGCTCGGCGCTGTTCTACGGCTGGTGGTACCCGTCGCGCTGGATCGGATGGAGCTTCTGGCCGAAATACGGTGAATTCGGCGTGCTCGCCAAGCACGTGCGGTTCATCGAGCGCAGCGCGCGGCGGCTCGCCCGCGGCTGCTTCCACGCCATGCTGCGCTTCGGGCCGAAGCTGGAGCAGCGCCAGGGCGTGCTGTTCCGCCTGGTGGATGTGGGCGCCGAGCTGTTCGCCATGGCTTCGGCCTGCTCGCGCGCGGCGCGACTGATGCGGGACGATCCCGTCGCGGGCGCCAACGCGATGCGGGTCGCGGACGTGTTCTGCCGCCAGGCCCGCGGCCGGGTGAAGGCCAAGTTCCAGGGCCTATGGCGCAACGAAGACGTGCCGACGTACAAAATCGCCCAGGAAGTGCTGCGCGGGGAGCATGCGTGGATGGAGCGCGGCATGGTAGACGTCAGGTACTAGGGGCGAGTAGCAAGTCAGAGTTGCAACGACGGCGAAGTGGCTCCAAGCGACGAGAGGCCAGGGTGAACGTCCCTGGCCTTTCAGCTATGCGGCCTGATGGGCAATCATGATGCTCTTCAATCTCTCCGGGCTGTCCGCCATCGCATCGCCGTAGAGCTGCCCCTTCTGCTCCTCCTCCGGCAGCACGTTGGGGCAGACGAACTCGTACTGGCGCGCCCGGATCCGCTCGGCCGCCGTCGCGCTCGCCACCGGCGTCGCGATCGCGATGCGCCGCGCCCCGAGCTCGTATACGGCGCGCGCCGCCGCCAACACCTTCCAGGGATAGAACACCTGCCCGTCGACGATGATGATCTGGCGATCGTCGAGCCTCTTGATGGGCCGGTGGGTGCGGTACAGCACGAGGTCGCGCCGCACCCGCGCCCGTGATTCTTCGATCGCCGACCCGAGCTTCTCGACCAGATTGATCCCCGGCTGGAAATCGGGGTCCATTTCGGCCGCCGTCGCGTTCTCCGCCAGGGCCCCCACGGGGGCGAGGTTCGCCCCCAGCCGGATGAACGACGCCACCAGCACGTCGAAGCTGGCGCCCATCGCTTTCGCAGCGTTGGCCGCGATTTCCACGCCTTCCGGCGTGACCCCGAGCAGCAGCGAGTGGACGTACCCCTGGGCCGCGAGGAGTTGGCCGAGGTACGCCCCCGCTGCCGAGCGGGTCGGGTACAGGCTGGTGCGAGGAGGGTGAGGACTAGCCACGCACCAAAATAAGGGGATTGAGCGTTGGGAACAGAGCGACCATCTTCTTGCCCCATGATTCGACCCTTTCATCTTCTGGCGAGCGTCTGCCTTCTCGCCCCCGTCCCGCTCGCGGCTCAACGCCGCGCCGCCACTGCCCCCGCCCCGGTCGCGCACCCGCTCGACACGCTGGTCTACCGCGGGTTGAAGTTCCGGGCGGTAGGACCCTCCACCATGGGCGGCCGGATGTCGGCGTTCGCGGTCCGCGAGGGCAACCCGCAGGTGATCTTCGCCGCCGCCGGGACGGGTGGCCTCTTCAAGACGGCGAACAACGGCACCACCTGGTCGGCGGTGTTCGAGGACCAACCGGTGGCGTCGATCGGCGCCGTGGCGGTGTCGCCGCGCGACTCGAACCTGGTGTGGGTCGGGACGGGTGAAGGCAATGGTCGCAACAGCTCGTCCTGGGGCAACGGCGTGTACCGCTCGACGGACGGCGGCGGCAAATGGACCCACCTGGGTCTCGACAACACCCACGACATCCCGGCGCTGGTGATCGACCCGCGCAGCGATTCGACGGTGTGGGTCGCGGCCCTCGGCCACCTGTGGGGCAAGAACCCAGAGCGCGGCGTCTACAAGACGACCGACGCCGGCAAGACGTGGACCGCCGTGCTGCAGCTCGGCGACTCGGTAGGCGCGATCGATCTCGTGCTCGATCCCTCCGCTCCCGACGTCGCCTACGCCGCCATGTACCAGCGACTGCGCACGCCCTGGTCGATGCGCAGCGGCGGGCCCGTCGGCGGGATCTACAAGACGACCGACGGCGGCAAGACCTGGGCGAAACTGGGCAACGGCCTCCCCGCCCAGACGGGCCGCATCGGACTCGACCTCTACCGCAAGAATCCCCAGGTCCTCTACGCCGTGATCGAATCCGACGTGGGGGGCCCGAAAGACATCGACGACGTGCACTCGCGCTCGGGCGGCGTGTTCCGCTCCGACGACGGCGGGGCCCACTGGCGCCGGCTCAGCGACCTCGCGCCGCGCGGCTTCTACTTCACCAAGATCCGCGTCGACCCGACCAGCGATGCTCACGTCTACGTCCTGGGCTACGGGCTCGACGTGTCCGACGACAGCGGGCACACGTTCCGTCACGATGGCGCCGAGAAGATCCACGGGGACCTGCATGCCCTGTGGGTCGATCCCGGCAACCCCGATCATCTCATCCTCGGCACCGACGGCGGGATCTACTTCTCCTGGGATCGCTCCAAGACCTGGGACTTCCTGAACAACGTGGCCACCGGTGAGTTCTACGAGCTGGCCTATGACTACCGCACGCCGTACCGCATCTGCGGAGGGCTGCAGGACAACGGCACCTGGTGCGGCCCGAGCCGAAAACGCTCCGACGACGGAATCGCCGCGTCGGACTGGTACCGCGTGGGTGACTGCGACGGCTACTATGTCCAGGTCGATTCCACCGATCCCGACATCGTCTATGCGGAATGCCAGCAGGGCTTCGCGTTCCGGCTCAATCTGCGCAGCGGCGCCGTCAAGTCCATCAAGCCGAACCCCAAGGAAGGGACGCCGGCGTTCCGGTTCAACTGGAACACGCCGTTCGTCATCTCCCATTTCGATCCCACGGTGCTGTACTTCGGCGGGAACCAGCTGTTCCGACTCACGGAGCGGGGCGATCGCTGGGACGCCATCTCCCCCGATCTCTCGACGATGAACCCGCAGACGATGACGGCCGCCGGCTCGGGCGCGGAGACCTACAACACGATCGTCACGCTGTCGGAGTCGCCGCTCGATCCGAAACTCCTGTGGGCGGGCACCGACGACGGCAACATCCAGGTCACGCGCGACGGCGGTGCCACCTGGACCAACGTCGGCGCGAACCTGCGAGGGCTCCCCAAGCCGAGCCTGTACGTCGCGCGTGTCGAGGCGTCGCACTTCGACTCTGGCACGGCCTATGTGGCCATCGACGGGCACCGCAGCGACGTGTTCCAGCCGCTCGCGTTCATGACGACCGACTACGGGCGCACCTGGACGTCGATCGCGGGGAACCTTCCGGCTGGCGGGCCGGTGAAGGCGCTGCGCGAGGATCCACGCAACAAGAACCTGCTCTTCGCCGGGACGGAGTTCGGGCTCTACTTCTCGCTCGACCGCGGGGCCAGCTGGAACCGCTTCCGGAGCGGCCTCCCCACGGTCGCGTTCGACGATATCGCGATCCATCCGCGCGACCGGGATCTCATCGCCGGCACGCACGGCCGCAGCATCTACGTGCTGGATCAGATCATCCCGCTCGAGGAGCTGACGCCGGCGGTGCTCGACTCGGCCGTCCACCTCTTCAGCACCCGGCCGGTCCAGCCGTTCTGGAAGCTCCAGGAGTCAGGGCTGTGGGGGCATCGCCCCTATCAGGCCGCCAACCCTCCGTTCGGCGCGGCCATCGACTATTACCTCAAGAGCTACGCCCTGGACGACGTCTCCATCTCGATCGCCGACAGTACGGGCCGCGAGGTCGCCAAGCTCACCGGGAGCAAGGACCCGGGCCTGAACCGCGTGATCTGGGACCTCCAGCCCAAGGAGTCGCTGCGCACCGGGTCGCCGGGGGATCCCACCGAATACGTGGCGCCGGGGACCTACACGGTGACGCTGTCGGCTGTCGGTCAAACGCTGAAAAGGACGCTGCACGTGGTGGCACCGGAGCGGTAGTCATTATCTTCATTGCCATGCCTACTGACTCCCTCACCATCGTCGACAATCGCACCGGCCGTACGTACGAGATCCCCGTCCAGGACGGGACGATCCGGGCGGCCGACCTGCGCCAGATCAAGGCCGGGGCCGAAGACTTCGGCCTGATGAGCTACGACCCGGCCTACCTCAACACCGCCGCGTGTCGCAGCGCCATCAGCTACATCGACGGGGATCGGGGGATCCTGCGCTACCGCGGCTACCCGATCGAAGAGCTGGCCGAACGCAGCACCTTCCTCGAGACCGCGTACCTGCTGTTGAACGGCGAGCTCCCCAAGCCGGCGGAGCTGGATCGGTGGACGTACGACATCACGCACCACACCATCATCCACGAGAACGTCAAGAAGTTCATCGACGGCTTCCACCACGACGCCCACCCGATGGGGATGTTCGTCAGCACGGTGGCGGCGTTGTCGACCTTCTATCCCGAAGCGAAGCAGATCGCCGATGCCGAGGCGCGGCGGTTTCAGATTCACCGCCTCATCGCCAAGGCGCCGACCCTGGCCGCGTTCGCGCACCGGCACTCCATCGGCATGCCGTTCGCCTATCCGGACAACGATCTCTCCTACGCCGGGAATTTCCTCAACATGATGTTCAAGGGCACCGAGGTGAAGTACAAGCCACACCCGGTGCTGGAGAAGGCGCTCGACGTGCTGTTCATCCTGCACGCCGACCACGAGCAGAACTGTTCGACGAGCGCGATGCGCGGCGTTGGGTCGTCACACGCCGATCCCTACTCCTCCATGGCGGCCGCCGCGGCGGCCCTGTATGGGCCGCTGCATGGCGGCGCCAACGAAGAAGTGCTGCGGATGCTGCGCGAGATCGGGGCGAAGGACCGCGTGCCAGCGTACATCGAGCGGGTGAAGCGCGGCGAGGTGAAGCTGATGGGGTTCGGCCACCGCATCTACAAGAACTACGACCCCCGCGCCCGGATCATCAAGCGCGTGGCGGACGAGGTGTTCGAGGTGACCGGCAAGAACCCGTTGATCGACCTCGCGCTGGAGCTCGAGCGCATCGCGCTGCAGGACGACTACTTCGTCTCCCGCAAGCTGTACCCCAACGTCGATTTCTATTCGGGCATCATCTACGAGGCGATGCAGTTTCCGGTGGACATGTTCCCGGTGTTGTTCGCCATCGGGCGCACGCCGGGATGGCTGGCGCAGTGGCAGGAGATGCTGCTCGACAAGGAGCAGAAGATCGCGCGGCCGCGACAGGTGTACATCGGGGCGCCGATGCGGAGTTACCAGCCGATAGAAAAGCGATAAGGCGTCAAGAAGAGAGACGTCGAGAAGAACAACGTCAAGCTGAACAAACGTCGAGAAGAGGAGCGTTCGACGCCTCTCGTCTCGACGTTCTTCTTCTCGACGGTTCTCTTCTCGACGCCCTTCGACTTTTTACCGCCTTTTTCTCCCCCCACTCCGTCCCCTGACGGTGAGCGACGGCCGCTTCACCGCCGCAGTGGCGTGTTTCGGCTGCAGCGGGGCGACGGAGGGCTCGAACCCCGGGATGATCTCCCGCGGGAATACCTGCCCCACCAGCTTCTCGATGTCCCCCATCAGCAGCCACTCGTCGGGCGAGAGCAGCGTCAGGGCGAGGCCGCGGGCGCCGGCGCGGGCCGTACGGCCGACGCGGTGCACGTACGTTTCCGGGTCGTTCGGCACGTCGAAATTCACCACCATGCGAATGCCGTCCACGTCGATACCGCGCGCGGCGATATCAGTGGCGACGAGCACCTCCGCGGTCCCGGCGCGGAAGGCGTCCAGGGTCCGCGTGCGGTGGCTCTGCGCCTTGTCGCCGTGGATCGCGTTCGCCCCAATGCCGGCTTTCCGGAGAAACGCCTGCAGCTTGTCCGCGCCGTACTTGGTCCGGGTGAAGATGAGCGTCTGCCCGGCCGGCTTGGCCTTGAGGATCGCCGCCAGGACATCGCGCTTCTTGAGCTTGTCGGCGGCCACGATGACGTGCTCGATCCCTTCCGCGGTCTGCGCGCGGCGGCCGATCTCGACCGACGCATGGCCCGAGAGCGCGCTCCGGGCGAGGGCGTCGACTTCGGGGGAGATCGTCGCCGAGAAGAGCAGCGTCTGCCGCTCGTCGGGGAGCGCCCGGAGGATGCGGCGCACGTCGGGTGCGAACCCCATGTCGAGCATGCGGTCCGCTTCGTCCAACACCAGCACTTCGATCTTGGAATAGTCGCAGTGGCCGCGCTCCATGTGATCGAGCAGCCGGCCCGGTGTGGCGACGACGATGTCCACGCCGCGGGTGAGGGCCTTGGTCTGCGGCTCCATCCCAACGCCGCCATAGACCGCGACGCTTTCGAGCGGGAGGTGGCGGCCGTAGGTGCGCGCGCTCTGCAGCACCTGCTCGGCGAGCTCCCGCGTGGGGGTGAGGATCAGCGCCCGCAGCGTCCGCGGCCGCTTCTCCCGGCTGAGCCGCTGCAGGATCGGCAGCAGGAACGCGGCGGTCTTGCCGGTTCCGGTTTGGGCCGACCCGATGACGTCACGCCCCGCGAGGGCGAGGGGGATGGTTTCCTGTTGAATGGGCGTGGGGTGCTCGTATCCCTCTTCGAATACGGCACGCACCAGCTCGGGCACGAGGCCCAGTGAGGCAAAAGGCATGATACTCCTACTAGCGGAAGGCGTACGGAGAAAGACGTATGGGGCAACACCGTAGGGAGAACGGCGCACGATGCTTCCGTACGCACTTCGCCCCTGCGCTTCTCTCGTTACGACTTCGTTTTCTGAACCTGGGGATGAGCCTACAGATGTGAGGCCCGCTCCTGAGCGGGACCGTCCTACGGAAGGATGCCAGCTCGCGGTTCTGAACTTCGTGGTGAAGCCTAACTACGTCGAGAAGAAACGTCAAGAAGAAGCGTCGAGAAAGAAAACGTCGAGAAGGACCGTTGCATAACGGTTTCCCTCTCGACGTCTCCTCTCGACGTCTCTTCTTGACGATCTTCTTCTCGACGGAGTCTTACTTGACGCCGTTCGGCTCTTCCCCCCACCACCACATCGCCGGCAACGCCTTCTGGCGCGGCCACACTTCGTTGAGCGTCGCCCCCTCGTACAGCCGCCCGTTCTTCATCACGTACCCGATGGAGTTGGTGTTATGGATGTCCTCGAGCGGATTCGCATCGAGCACAATCAGGTCGGCGTACTTCCCAGGCTCGATCGAGCCGATGTCGCTGTCCATGCCGAGGGCGCGGGCGCCGTCGATCGTGCCGACACGGATCACCTCGAGCGGCGTCAGGCCCCCGGAGCTCATAGCCCACAGCTCCCAGTGACAGCCGACCCCGTCCATCTCACCGTGGCACCCCATCCCCACGTTGCCGCCGGCGCGTAACACGCTCCCCGCCGATGCCGCGATCCGGTTGAAGACGTACTGGTTGTCGCGGAACCAGCTGCGCCGCTCGGAGCGCTCATCCAGAATTTCGTGGGGCACGAAGCGCCGCATCTTGGCGTTGTCGTGGATGTCGAAATGTTCGAAGAAATAGTCTTCCCCGAAGGGGCCGCCATAGTTCACCAGCAGCGTCGGCGTATAGGTGATCCCCGAGCGAGCGGCGAGCTGCACCGCGTCCTGGTAGAGCGGCATGATCGGATAGCTGTGCTCGTGCCCCGGATACCCGTCCAACATCTCGGTCAGATTCATCTTGAAATCGAGCCCGCCCTCGGTGGTGGGCATGAGGCCCAGCTCGTTGGCCGCCATGATGACCCACTGCCGCTGTTTGCGGTTGCCCGTCATGTACTCCTTGATCCAGTGGGTATGGTAGAACTGGCTGTAGCGCCGCAGGGCGTTGCGCGCGTCGTCCAGGCTCTGGAAGTTCTCGTCCCAGAAGACGCCCGGGCCCGTGTGATAGAGCCGCGGGCCGATCAGCTCGCCGGTCTCGATCTGGTCGGCGTAGGTGAGGACGTCGGTCGTCGCCGTCTGCGGATCGCGCACGGTGGTGACGCCCCAGGCGAGGTTGGCGAGGTACTTCCACACCTGCGTCTGGTGGATGCCGAAGGTCGCCCAGGGATGCGCGTGGACGTCCACGAACCCGGGGATGATGGTCTTCCCCGTCACATCGATGACCCGCGCATCGGCGGGCACCGTGCCCCCGCCCTGGGGGCCCACCCACACGATCTTGTTGTCGGTCACGATCACGTCGCCGTGCTCGATGACCTCCTCCCCCTTCATGGTGATGACACGCGCGCCGCGCAGCACGACGGTGCCGTGCGGCACGTCACGCGGCGCCCGGATCACCACGTCGGTGCGGAGTCCTTCGTACGCGGGCAGTTTCGTCAGTGAATCCACCCGCGCCTTCGCCGCGGAGTCGGGCTTGGGCTTGGTGCTGTCGGACTCGGCCTTCTTGAGCGAGTCGGCACGCAGCGAGTCGGTCTTCGCTTTCGTCTTTTCCAGTGAATCGGCCACGTCCGAGTCCCAGCGGAAGAAGCTCGCGCCGATGGACCACGTGGCGAGCCGGCCGTCGCCGCTCCAGCCGATGAAGTCGCCGCCGATGCGGGTGAGACGCTTCACCGGAAAGGACGCCGAGCTGAGATCCGACACGTTGATCGTCGGCGTCTCGCCGCCCACCAACGGCAGCGTCACGATGTAGACGTTATTGCCCTGGAGGGCCAGGACGCGATCGGTGTCGGGGCTGATGATCACTTCCCCGGCGGGGTCGGGCTCCGAGCCCGGACCCGGATAGGTATAGCCGTTGACCTTGAGGTACGCCCGACGGTCGGTCCCGTCCCAGCGTACCGAGACGAGTCCTTCGGGGCCCGCGTAGTAGAAGATCCGGTCGGCGTTGCGGCTGAAGTGCGGCCGCCCCCACCCGTCGTAGGGCGTGATGCGCGTGAGGGCACCGCCCGCCGCGGGCGCCCAGACGAGGTCGTAGCCGGGACCGAACCGCTCGTTGATACGCGGCTGCCGCGGCCCCTTGACCGCGACCACCCGCTGGCCGTCGGGAGACCAGACCGGCGTGTCGAAGAACGCCGGGTCCGCGACGAGGCGGGTCCGCATGCGGCCGTCGGCGCGCACCTTCATCAGGGCGCCGCCCGCGCTCGAGGTCCAGGTCACGTAGGCCACCCACTGCCCGTCGGGCGACCAGGCGGGTGCCTGCTCGTGCACCGAGTCGTCGGTGACCCGCCGCGGGGTGCCGCCCGCGAGGTCCATCACGTACAGCCGGTCGAGCGCGCTGAACACGATACGCTGCCCGTCAGGGGACAGCCGCGCGTCGCGGATCTGCCGCACCTGCACGGCGCCGGTGTCCACATGATTGACGAAATGGACGAGCGGACCAAGGCGCTGCTCCACGTGGGCGGTGAACGGGATCGCCGTCGCGGTCCCCGTCGGGATGTCGATGCGCCAGATCTTGCCGCCGTAGGAGGTGATGAGCGACTTGGAGTCGGGAGTGAAGGCGCTGCCCGGCTCGAGATCACGTGTGTAGCGCGACTCCTGGTCATCGCGCGTCACGGGGTACGCGAGCCACTTCTCGTCACCCGTGGCCAGGTTGCGCAGCCGGAGGCCCGTCTCGGCGTCGTAGCGCGTGGCGTACACCAGCCATTTACCGTCGGGCGACGGGATCGGCCGCATCGCACTGCCGTACAGATCGGTCTGCTCGAACGTCTTGCCCGTCTGGCGGTCGTAGATCGCCACCTGCCAGAGCGGGAAGTTCAGGTCGTAGCCGAAGCCGCCGCGATGGCGCGCGACCCAGACGTAGCGGGGGTCATGGCCGAAGGCGGCGCCCAGCGTGTTCCAGCCCGGTCCCCGGAACGGGCTCCCGGAAGGCGCGCCGGGGCCGGTCTTGATCATGGCGGTGCCGGAGCCACCGTCCTTGTGATACAGCCACAGCTCGTACACGCTGCCCAGCACCCCCGTGGTCCGGGACGCGACGATGTAATTCCCGTCGGGGGTCCACGCCGGAGAGGCGTAAAGGTTGCTGCCGCCCTTGGTGAGGGCCTTCGGGTTCTTCCCGTCCGCGTCACAGGTCCAGATCTGCTCCGAGCCGCTGCGGTCGGAGAGAAAGACGAGGCGCTTGCCGTCCGGCGAATAGCGCGGCTGGGAATCAAACGATGGTCCCGACGTGATGCGGGTCGCCGTCCCGCCGGCGGCCGGCATCGTGTACAGATCGCCCAGCAGCTCGAAGACGATCGTCTGCCCATCCGGCGAGAGGTCGAGCGAGAGCCAAGTGCCTTCCGAGACGTCGAACGACACGGTCCGCGTCGGAGTCAGCGGCAGCGAGTCGTTCTTCTTCGTGGTGTCCTTCGTGCTGTCGCGGGCCGTATCGGCGGCCCAGCGAGGGGCGGACGCGGCGGGCCGCGGCGCGGGAAGACGGAACACGGGAATGACGGCGGCGAGAACCGTCGCAGTCAGCACTCGGCGCATGGCGTTGACTCCGGAATGGCGGTAACGGCAGAGTGGACGGGCGAAAAGCTGCAGGTGTGTGGAAACGCCGTCAAGCGCGGCGCGCCTGCCTCCACAAGACCGCCGCGGTCCCGACCACCGCAATCAGCGCGAAACAGAACCACTGGATGGCGTAGGACAGATGTGGGCCATTGTCGAGCGCCGGCGGGTGCCAGCGCCGCAGCCCCACCGGGCGGATATCGGCAGTGTCGTTCAACTGGACGACGACCGGCAGCACCGGATACGGCAGCGAGTCCCGGAGCGCCTCAGGATTCACGTCACCCCGGTCGCGCGGTGCCGGGAGCACGAGACCGGTTACCGCCACGCTGTCGCCTTCGCGGTAGCGTGCCGCGTCCACATGGGCCGCGTCGGGGGAGGCGACAAAGCCGCGATCCACGTAGACCGCCGAGCCGTCGGACAATCGCAGCGGGGTGAGCACCGCCACGCCCGGCGTGCCCTCGTAGGTCCGGCCGGTCCACACGCGCTCGTGGGCATAGTCGTACCGTCCCGCGGCATGGGCCCGGCGATCGCGCAGCGCGTCAGCCTGTAGGCGGTGCATCGGCAGCTCGACCGGCGGCAGCGCCCGCCGCGAGGCGATGATCGCGTTCTGCGCCTTGCGCTCGTGCAGCCGCGCAAGCTGCCAGAAGCCGAGCCGCACGAACAGCGCGGCCACCGCCAGCGCGAACACCGCTCCCGCCAGGTCGCGCCCCCGCAGGCTCATCGCGGGTGCCCCGCCAGCGCCAGTTTCGCGGCGCGCGGCAGCCGTTTGATCGCCGCTTCGCGCGACAGCGCGGCGCCGCGGCTGCGACGGCGCTCGACGTATACGAGGCGCACGGGGAGGCGGGAACGGGTATAGGCGCTTCCCCTCCCCGCTCCATGCGCGGCCAGCCGGTGGGGCAGGTCGTTCGTCATCCCCGTGTACAGCGAGCCATCGCGGCACCGCAGCATGTACACCACCCACCCGTTCCTCGTCCCCCGTCCCCCGTCCCTCATACCGCGGTCAACGCCTGCTCGAGATCGGCAATGGTATCATCCGGATGCTCGATCCCCACCGACAGGCGGATCAGACTGTCGCCGATGCCCGCAGCCCGCTTCGCCTCGGGGGAGACGTCGGCATGCGTCATCGAGTACGGATGCTCGGCGAGCGATTCCGTGCCCCCCAGGCTGACCGCCAGCTTGACCAGCTTGAGCGCGTTGAGGAAACGGAACGCCTCCGGCTCGCCGCCGCGCAGGTCGAACGACACCATGGCGCCCGGGGCTTCGCATTGCCGGCGGTACACGGCGTACTGCGGGTCGCCTTCCTTGAGATGCCCGAGGTAATAGACCCGCTCGATCTTGGGGTGCGCCACGAGGAAATCCGCCACGTAGCGCGCGTTCTTCATCGCGGAGGTCATGCGCAGCTTGAGGGTCTCGAGGCTCCGCATGAGGAGCCAGCCGGTCCAGGGGTCGGCCAGGGTCCCGAAAAAGGTGCGCAGCACGCGTACCGGTCCCAGCATCGCCTGGCTGCCCAGGGCCGCTCCCGCGAGCAGGTCGCTGTGGCCGCCGATATATTTGGTCGCGGAATAGAGGACGATGTCGGCGCCATGATGCAGCGGTCGCTGCCACAAGGGACCCAGAAAGGTGTTGTCGACCAGCACGAGCGGCCGGTGCCCCGCGCGCTCGTGGCGCCGCGCGAATTCCGCGCAGGCCGCGAGGTCCACCAGGGCGTTGGTGGGGTTGGCCGGCGTCTCCACGATCAGCGCCGATACCCGCCCGGCGACCGTGGCATCGGTGAGGCTGCGCTCGAGGTCGTCCGCGCTGGCACAGGCCGAGGCGCGGAACGACACCGGAGTCACCCCGAAGCCGGGCAGCACGTGCTTCAACAGGTGGTCGGTGCCGCCGTACAGCGGCGTGCTGTAGAGCACGACGTCGCCGGGGCGGACGTAGGCCATCAACGTCGTCGCGATCGCCGCCATGCCGGTGTTGAACACGGCGCACGCCTCGGCACCGTCCCACAGCGCCAACCGTTCCTCGAGGATCTCCAGGTCCGGGTTGTTGATGCGGCTGTAGATGAGCCCGGCCGATTCGGCCTCGGTCTTCTGCCGCAGCCCATAAGCGATCTCGAAAAACGCCTTCCCTTCTTCGGCGGTCTTGAAGACGAACGTCGAGGTCTGGAAGATCGGAACCTTGAGCGCGCCCTCGGACCACTCCGGCTTGTACCCATAGGTCATCATCAGGCTTTCCGGATGGAACGCCTGCTTCTGACGGATGAACGTCTCCGAGATGCGCTTTTGTCTGGGCATGGCTCGAAGCTAGCGAGCGGCCCCGGGGCGCGCCATTTTCCGCGCCGTGCCCCCCACTCCGCTGGACCGTCGCCGCGTCCTCGCCTGGTGTCTCTACGATTTCGCGAACTCCGCGTACTCGGCCGTCATCATCGCCACGGTGTTCAGCGTGTATTTCGCGCGCGTCATCGTCGGCAACACGACCGGGCGGGGCGATCAGGTCTGGGGCTGGGCCGTCTCCACCTCGATGGTGATCGTCGCGCTCACGTCACCGGTGCTCGGCGCCGTCGCGGACCGGGCCGGCGTCCGCAAACGTCTCCTGCTCGCGTTCACCACCCTGTGCATCCTGTGTGTGGCGTTGTTCGGCACGATCCAGCCGGGGATGGTGTGGTGGGGATTCGCGCTCGCGGTGCTCGCGAACGTGGGGTTCGAAGGGAGCCTGGTCTACTACAACGCGTATCTCCCCGACATCGCCCCTCCCGATCAGCGCGGCTACGTGTCGGGGCTGGGGTATGGGATCGGGTACGCCGGGTCGGCTCTGGGCCTGGTGATCGCCCTGCCGCTCGTCAATGCGAAACTCTGGAGCGTCACCTGGCTCAGCGTGGCCCTGTTCTTCGTCGTCTTCTCCATTCCGCTGTTCCGGATCATGCCCGCCGATGCGCCGGGAGACGTTCCGCTGTGGCGCGCCGCCCAGGACGGCATTGCCAATTTCCGCCGCATTCTGGGGGATGCGCTGGGGGTCCCCGACCTGCGCCGCTTCCTCACCGCGCTCTTCTTCTATATCGACGGCGTAGAGACGACGATCTTCTTCGCGAGCATCTACGCCGCGACGACGCTCGGATTCACTCCAGGAGAGCTCGTGCTGATGTTCCTGGCGGTGCAGCTCTCGGCCCTGGTGGGGGCGGTGCTGTTCGCGCGGCCGATCGATCGGTGGGGACCGAAGCGCGTCATCGACATGTCCCTGGTGGTATGGGTAGCGGTGGCGGTGGCCACGGCCCTCACCCACGGCAAGGCGGCGTTCCTGGCGATCGCCATCATCGCCGGCACGCAGCTCGGCACCGTGCAGGCCGCGAGTCGGGCGCTCATGGCGTCCCTGATCCCCAAGGGCAAGGAGGCCGAGATGTTCGGCTTCTACGCCGTGGTCGGAAAATCCTCGGCCGTGCTCGGTCCCATCGTGTTCGGCACGGTGTCGCACGCCCTCGGAGGCAACCAGCGCGCGGCCGTCCTGGCAGTCGGCGGCTTCTTCGTCCTCGGACTGCTGCTGCTGCAGCGCGTGGCGCGCCGGCCTATTGCAGCGTCGCCTCCAGGGTGAACCGGACGTTCCCTTTCAGCGCCCGCGACACGGGACAGTTCTCCTTCGTCCCCTCCGCCGCCTTCCGGAACGCCGCCTGGTCGATGCCCGCGACAGTGCCCCGCACCTGCAGCGCCATGGTGGAAATCGTCGGGACCCCATTTACCATTTCGATGGTGCAGGCCGCCTCGGTTTCGACCCGGGTGGCCGGCGTGCCCGCCTTCTCGAGGTCGGCCGACAGCGCCATCGAAAAGCAGGCCGCGTGTGCCGCGGCGATCAGCTCTTCGGGCGTGCTTCCGGCGGCCCCTTCGAAGCGCGTCTTGAACGAATAGGGCGCGGCAAAGGCGCCGCTCGCGCCGCGGAAGTTCCCCCGGCCGTCCTTGAGCTTTCCTTCCCACACGGCACTGGCCCGGCTGATAGTCATCCGCACTCCCAATTGGTGAAGGTCGTGTCCGGAATCTGGCGGCGGGCGGCGCCGCGCGCTACGCTTCAGCACCATTCGATGCCGGGAGACCCGATGCCCACTCAGCCCAAGACCAAGCGTCCCAAGCGCAAGAAGCCCGAGACGTTCCGCGCCCGGGAGCTGACGCCTTCGTTGACGGTCAACGACCTGAAGCAGAGCCTCGCCTTTTACGAAGGCGTGCTGGGCTTCACCGTGGAGGACCGCTGGGAGACCGACGGCACCCTGCGGGGCGTCGAGTTGAAGGCGGGCACGGCGCGCCTGATGCTGAACCAGGACGACTGGGCCCGGGGCCGCGAGCGCCTCAAGGGCGAGGGGTTCCGCCTGTGGTTCTCGACCGCCCAAGACATCGATCACCTCGCCGCCGAGATCCTGGCGCGCGGCGGGCGGCTGGATCACGAGCCGCGCACGATGCCCTGGGGCGATCGCACCTTCGCGCTGTCCGATCCCGACGGCTACCACTTGACGATCGCGCAGCAGCAGAAGCGCTGATCGTGGACCACGCCGCGGTTCTCGAAGCGCTCGCGGGGACGTTCGTGCCCGGGGGCGAGGCCGTCCGCCTGGCCGATCATCTGGCCGAGACCATCGCGTCGCTCCCCCACCGTGCCGACCGCGACGAGCTGAACCGGTTGCTCGGCCTGCTGGAGAGTCGCATCGTCAACGCCCTGCTCTCCGGGATCCCGCGCCCGTTCACCGGGATGAGCCTTCCCCAGCGGGAGCACTACCTCCGCGGATGGGCCAGAAGCCGGTTGCCGCTGCGCCGCAAGGCGTTCCAGGCGTTGAAGCGCATGGCGACCGTCATCTACTACACGTCGCGTGACCCGAGCGGCCGGCCCAATCCCTCGTGGCCGCGCCTCGGATACCCCGGACCGCTGGGCCCGCCGCCGGCCACACCCAAGCGCATAAAGCCGACCGAGCTCACGAGCGATACGACGCTCGACTGCGATGTCGTGATCGTCGGCTCGGGGGCCGGCGGCGGCGTGATGGCGGGCGAGCTCGCCGCACGGGGCAAGGACGTCATCGTCCTCGAGAAGGGCGGCTACTACAACGAGGCCGACTTCACGCAGTACGAGGGTGAGATGCTGTCGCGCCTGTACGATGCCGGTGGGCTCCTCACCTCCGATGACCTGGGGTTCGTGATCCTGCAGGGCAGCTGTCTCGGCGGCGGTACCGTCGTCAACTACACGACCGCCTTCCACCCCGCGGACGAGGTCCGCGAGGTGTGGGCGCGCGAACACGGCCTGCCCCACTTCACGAGCCACGAATTCACCGCGTCGCTCGACGCCGCGGCCCGGCGCATCGGTGTCGGCACCGAGCAGAATCGGCCCAGCGCCCGGGACGCCGTGCTGATCCGGGGCCTCGAGGCGCTTGGCTGGCATCATGGCCTGCTCCCGCGCAACGTCCGCGGCTGCTCGCAGGCGGACGATTGCGGCTATTGCGGGTATGGCTGCCGCCGCGGCGCGAAGCAGTCCACCCTGATCACCTACCTCCAGGACGCGTTCGACCACGGCGCCCGTATTCTGGTGGGCGCGGACGTCCGCCGGATCAGCATGGATCGCGGCCATGCCACGGGCGTCGAGGCGATCGTGCGTCACCCGCAGGCCGCGCGCCCCTTCTCGCTGACCGTGCGCGCGCGCGCCGTCGTCGTGGCCGGCGGATCCGTGCACTCCCCGGCGCTGCTGCTGCGCTCCGGGGTCGATCTGCCCGCGCTGGGGCGCCATCTCGCGCTCCATCCCGGCACCGCCGTCTTCGGGCTGATGCCCGAGGAGACGCGCCCCTGGACCGGCACCCTCCAGGCGCACTACTCCGACCAGTTCGCCGACCTGGATGCCGGCTATGGCTTCAAGTTCGAGACCGTGCCGCTGCACCCCTCGTTGTTCGCACTGGCGGTGCCGTGGGAGTCGGGTACCCAGCATGCCGACGCGATGGCGGCCCTGTCGCGCACGACACACGTGGCCGTGTTGCTGCGGGACCGGGACGGCGGCAAGGTGCGCATCGACGGCGACGGGAAGCCGGTGGTGTCCTACCGGCTCTCCGCCTACGACGCCGCCCACTTGCGGCGCGGCCTCGCCGAGGGTGCCCGGCTGCTGGAAGCGGCGGGAGCACGGGAGATCTGGTCGCCGCAGGCGCGTTGGATCGCCTATCGGCCGGACGGGTCCGGTGCGGCCCGCGACCGCTGGCTCGAGGAGATGGACCGCGCCGGCTATGGTCCCAACCAGATCCAGCTGGCCACGTTCCACCAGATGGCGTCGTGCCGCATGGGGACCAGCCCGCGGGATTCGGTGGTCAGCGCGGAGCACCAGGTGTGGGGCGTTCCGGGACTCTACGTCGCCGATGCCAGCACGTTCCCCTCCGCATCCGGCGTCAACCCGATGCTCACGATCATGGGGATCGCGCACCGGGCGGCGGTGATAGTTGACTCCAAGGTCTAAGACGTCAGACGTCTGACGTCAGATGTCTGACGTCTCTCATCAGGAGATCCGCATGCTCGCGCTGCTCACCGTCGCCTCACTCGCGCTCCAGCAGTCCGTAGCCGACACCTCTCCCTTCCGGGCCCTGGCGCTCCCCGCGGCGACCCGCGTCCGCTCGAGCGGCGGCGCGCCGGGGTCGGAGTACTGGCAGCAGGAGGCGAGTTACACGATCCGCGCGTCGCTCGACACCGCGTCCAGCCTGCTGACCGGGGCCGAGACGATTCACTACGTCAATCATTCGCCCGACGCGCTCCCATTCGTGTGGGTCCAGATCGAGCAGAACATCTTCTCGAAGCAGAGCGTCACCTACCAGCTCAACCAGCCGCCCCTCCATTTCGCGGGCGGCGCGGTCTTCGATTTCACCGGCAAGGGCTTCATCGGTGGCATCACGATCGACCGTTTCGCCGCCGGCGCGCAGGACCTGGTCCGCACCGTGTACGGCACCATGATGCGGGTCGAGCTCCCGACCCCGCTCGCCGCGGGGAGCGCGATCGACTTCGATGTCGCTTGGCATTTTCCCGTCCCCCCCTACGGCGGCGGCCGCATGGGCCGCATCGGGAACCGGCTCTACGAGATCGGCCAATGGTATCCGCGGCTCGTCGTCTACGACGACGTCAACGGCTGGAACCCGCTGCCCTACATCGGGGCGGGCGAGTTCTACCTCGAGTACGGCGACTACGACGTGACGCTGACGCTGCCGGCGGGATACCTCGTGGCGGCGACCGGCACCGTGCTGAACCCCGCCGACGTCTGGTCGCCCGTAATGCGCCAGCGGCTCGAGCAGGCAAAGACCGCCACCGACCGCGTGCAGATCGTCACCAAGGCCGAGGCCACGGCGAACGGCGCGCGTCCAACGGGCGGGACCAAGATGTGGCACCTGACGGCCACGAACGTGCGCGATTTCGCCTGGGCCGCGTCGCCCGATTTCCGCTGGGACGCGAGCGGTTGGAACGGCATCCAGATCAATACGTTCTATCGTCCGACCGCCGCGCCGTGGGAAGAGGCCAACCGCATGGCCCGGTTCACCATCCAGCACTTCAGCGAGACCTGGGGCACCTACCCCTGGCCGCACGCCACGACCGTGGAAGGACTGATCGAGGGCATGGAGTACCCGATGCTCACCTTCGTTCCCGCGATCGAGAAGCGGGAGGATCAGTTCTGGGTACTGATGCACGAGTTCGGACATCAGTGGTTCCCGATGATGGTCGGCTCCGACGAGCGTCGCTATCCCTGGATGGACGAGGGGTTCAACACGTTCATCGACTACGGCGCCGCGGAGGGCTACTTCAAGGGCACCGCCTACGGCGATACGGTCCGCCGCGAGCTGCTGACCGCCTTCGGCGTCTCCGCCGTGCCCGGCCAGGAGCAACCGCTGATCACCAAGCCGGTGGAGCAGCGCGATCTCGCCTGGGGCGCGTACCAGAAACCGGCCTTGATGCTGACCGTGTTACGCGACCAGGTGCTGGGCCGCGAGACCTTCGAGCGCGCCATGCGGGAGTATGTGCAGCGCTGGAGGTTCAAGCACCCGCAGCCGGCCGATTTCTTCCGAACGCTCGCCAACGTCTCCGGGCGGGACCTCGACTGGTTCTGGCGCGAGTGGGTCTATACCACGGCGCGGCTCGATCAGGCGGTGGATTCGGCGCGGGCCATGGGCGGCGACTCGACCTACGTGTTTCTTGCGAACCGGGGATCGATGGTGCTGCCTGTGACGCTGCAACTCCGCTACGCCGATGGCACGAGTGACATACGTACCCTGCCGGTCGAAATGTGGTACCTGGGTGACCGTTTCACCGCGCGGTTCGCGACGCCGAAGCCCGTGGTGGGCGTCGTGGTGGATCCCACGGCCAGTCTGCCGGATGTGAATCGAGAGAACAACCAATGGAAACGATGACCTAACGACGTCAAGACGAGAGGCGTCGAGACGAAAAACGCCGAGAGAAGACGTCCTGCTTCTCGACGCCTCTTCTCTCGACGCCTCTCAGCTCGACGCAGTTCTCTCGACGTCTTTCGCCTCTACCGGCATCCCGACCGCTTCCCAGAGCTCCCACCCGCCGACGAGGGCGCGGGCCTTCTCGTATCCGGCCTGCTGCAGCTCTCGCGCCACCCGGGCGCTTGTCGCTTCGTTGTGTCACGCACAGTACGCCACCAGCCAGTCATGGCGCGGCAACGCCAGCTCGGCCGCGCGCGTGCGGGCGCTGTCGGGCGGCAGCCGGATCGCCCCCTGCGCCTTGACCGGACTCTCGCGCCACGCACCCTCTTTCCGCACGTCGAGCAGCACCACCCGCTCCCCGCGGGTCTGGAGCTGCTTCACCTCATCGAGCGTGATGCGCTCGCGGTCCCCCTTCCCTCGTCCCCCATCCCCCGCCTTCCGACCCCCGACCATGAGCGCCCCGCCGTGCAACACGACCGAGAGCAGCACGACGAGCGCCGCGACCGGGAACAACTGGCGCGCGCCGGGAACGCCGGCGAACACCGGGAGCAACACGAGGAGCAGCGACGACAGCCCCTTCGGCCCGTACCAGACGATCAGCCGCCGGCTGTGGGCATCCAGCGGCTCCCGCCACAGGGCGGCGGCGAGCACGAGACTCCGGCCGAACAGTGCGACCACGGCGAACAGCAGCGTCCGCCAAGTGATGCCCTCCAGGCCGGTCCACACGAGCGACGCACCAAACGCCACGAAGCTGAACAGCAGGAAGAGCTCCGCCGTGGCCTGGCCGTAGTCCACGAAACAGTCGCACAACTCGGCGTCGAACGCCGCGATGGTGAGCCCGGCTGCGAATGCCGCGAGGAGGCCGCTGCCGTGCACCGCCTCCGCCGCCGCGAAGGCGGCGAATGCCAGTCCCAGGGCGTAAATGGACTCGTAGTCGCGCCGCACCCCCACCCGTTTGCGAACCGCCTCGAGCAGTGCCACCCCCAGGAAGCCGACCAGCACACCCGCCCCGGGCCCCAGCACCAGCAGGCCGACCGCGTGTCCTCCCAGCGACCCTGCGGATCCGGTTCCTCCAGCCAGTGTGATGGCGAGCAGCACGATCGGAAGCAGGAACAGATCGTTCAGCCCGCTTTCGAGCTTCAACGCCTGTCGCGCGGCGGGCGGCACCGTCTCGCTGCGCAGCAGGCCGCGCATCATCACCGGATCGGTCGAGGCGAGCGCGGCCCCGAGCATCACCGCGAGCGGCAGGGACAGGCCGAGTAGCCCCCACGCCGCGAGGGCGCCGAGGGCGGCGTTCAGAATCGCCCCCGGTCCGAGCAGCAGGAACGCAAGCCGGGCGTGGGTCCGCACGTCGCGCAGGTCCACCGAGATGGCGTCGGTGAACAGCACCAGCACGAGGCCGATCGTCGCGATCCCTTCGAGCACCGGTGAGGTCAACGCGAAATCGAGGAGACCCAGGCCGAACGGCCCGAGCACGGCGCCCAGAGCGAGGAAGACCGCCACCTGGGGCACGCGAAAACGGTCCACGAGCCCGGACACCAGGGCCGCGGCGATGATGACGACGCCGACGAGTGCCAGCGTGACGACGAACGGCGTCAGTGGATGCCGCCGCCGGCGAACTGCTTCACCAGATCGCCGATCACTCCCTTCGCGTCACCGAAGAGCATCCAGGTGTTGTCCTGGACGTACAGCTCGTTGTCGATCCCGGCGAATCCCGGGTTCTTGCTGCGCTTGATGGCCAGCACGGTCCGGGCCTTGTCGGCGTCGATGATCGGCATGCCGTAGATCGGCGACTCCTTGACGTAGCGGGCGGCCGGATTCACGACGTCGTTCGCGCCGATCACGAGCGCCACGTCGCATTGCGGCATCTCCGGATTGATCTCGTCCATTTCGACCAGCGCCGAGTAGGGAATATTCGCCTCGGCCAGCAGCACGTTCATGTGGCCCGGCATGCGCCCGGCGACGGGATGGATGGCGAACTTGACCGTCACGCCGCGCTTGGTCAGCTGGTCGTACAGCTCCCGGACCTTGTGCTGCGCCTGGGCCACGGCCATGCCGTAGCCGGGGATGATCACCACCGATTGCGCCTGCTCGAGCAGCTGCGCCGCGCCTTCGGGCGTTTCCTGCTTCCAAACTTTCTGCTCGCCGATCGCTTTCGCCTTCTGGACCGTGCCGAACGCGCCGAACAGGACGTTCGCAAACGAGCGATTCATCGCCCGGCACATGATGATCGAGAGAATGAGTCCGCTGGAGCCGTCCAGCGCTCCCGCGGTCACCAGCAGCGCGCTGTTCAGGACGAACCCCATCGCGACCGCCGACAGCCCGGCGTAGGAATTCAGGATCGAGATGACGGTCGGCATATCGGCGCCGCCGATCGGGATGATCAGCAGCACCCCGAACAGCAACGCCAAACCGACGATCGCGAGGAAGGCGTTCGGAGCCCAGGGCGCGGTGGGATGCAGCACCACCAGCACGCCGATGACGGCGGCGGCGGCGAGAACCCCGAGGTTCACCACGTTCTGCCCCGGATAGGTGACCGGCCGCTGGGGAATCCATTTCACCTCCTGCAGCTTCCCGGTCGCCATCAGGCTGCCCGTGAAGGTCAGGAAGCCAAGGATCACCTCGACCACGAGCGCGCTCATGCGGAACGTCGTGATCTGCTCCGCGCCTTCGCCGAGCCACAGGTGGTATTCCGCTACCCCCACCAATCCCGCCGCGAGTCCGCCGAAGGCGTGCGACAGCGCCGTCCGCTGCGGCACAGCGGTCAGCGGCACGCGCGACAACGGCACGCCGACCAGGAAGCCGGCAGCGATCGCCAGCAGGATCCAGCCGTGATGCACGATTTCCGGTTGCATCCAGGTCGCCACCACGGCGACGGTCATCCCCCCTACGCCGGCGAACACTCCCTTGCGCGCGGTCTTGGGGTCGCCCATCCAGTGGAGGGCGAAAATGAACAGCGCCGTCGCGGCGATCGCCGCGAACTGCCCGAGCGCCTGGATCATTGTTTCTTGAACATCTTCAGCATGCGGTCGGTGATGAGGAACCCGCTGACGATGTTGGTCATGGAGGCGAACAGGGCGACGGCGCCCAGAATGCGAATCGTCTTCGGGTAATCGGCACCGGCCACCACGAGTGAGCCGACCACCGCGATAGCGGAGATCGCGTTGGTCAGGGACATGAGCGGCGTGTAGAGCAGCCGCGACACCCGCCGGATCACGCCCAGGCCGATGAAGGTCGCCAGGACGAAGACGAACAGCATGGACCAGTAGCCAGTCATGACGTCAACACCTTTCCGTCGTGGGTGACACAAGTCGCCTTGGTGATTTCGTCCGCGAAGTCCAACTGGAGCTTGCCGTCCTTCACGATGTGCGCCAGGAAGGTCGCCACGTTGCGCGCGTACATCTGGCTCGCGTGCAGCGGCAGGGTGGCCGGGAGATTGACCGGGCCGAGGATGGTCACCCCCTGATGCACCACCGGCGTCCCCGCCTGAGTCAGCTCGCAGTTGCCGCCGGTCTCGGCCGCCAAGTCCACGATGACCGAGCCCGGCCGCATCGCCTCCACCGCCGCGCGCGTGACCAGGACCGGCGCGCGCTTGCCGGGAATAGCCGCGGTCGTGATCACCACGTCGGCGTCTTTCACGTTGCGCGCCAGGAACTCGAGCTCGCGCTGGTGCTGGTCCGCCGAGAGCTCTTTGGCGTAGCCCCCCGCCCCCTCTGCCTGCACCTGTTCTTCCATGGCGAGGAACTTGGCCCCCAGGCTCTCGACCTGCTCCTTCACGGCGGCCCGGACGTCGAAGCCGGACACGATGGCACCGAGGCGCCGGGCGGTGGCAATCGCCTGCAGGCCGGCGACCCCGGCACCCAGCACCAGGACGCGCGCCGGCGAAAGCGTCCCCGCGGCCGTCACGAGCATCGGGAAGAACTTCGGCACCGTCTCAGCCGCCAGGAGGACGGCCTTGTAGCCCGCGGCCGAAGCCTGCGACGAGAGCACGTCCATCGACTGCGCCCGGGTGATCCGCGGCAGGCGCTCGAGACTGAACGTGGTCACGCGCCGCCCCGCCAGCTGCTGCATCAAGTCGGGGTTGGTGGCGGCCTGGAACAATCCGACCAGGGCGGCACCGTCGCGCAGCTTGCCGGCTTCGGCCTGGCTCGGCTTCTGCACCTTGCAGACAACCTCGGCGGCCCACGGATCACCGAGGCTCGCGCCGGCCGTGCGGTAGGCCTCATCCGTGAAGCCCGCGGCCACGCCCGCGCCCGGCTCCACCACCACTGCGTGACCCTCTTTCACCAGTTTGGCGACCGTGTCGGGGACAAGCGCGACACGGCGCTCGCCGGCGAGGGTCTCTTTCGGGACTCCGAGCTTCATCCAGACCTCGTGATTGCGCGGTGTGAAGAAGCTATAACGTATGGATAAAGATGAAAGGTTGATTGAATCGCTCGTAAAGGCATCTTTAGGCGGATGGGCGGATGGCCGGATAGACGGATAGTGATTCGCATCGCGGTGTTCTTATCCGCCTATCCGGCCATCCGCCCATCTGCCGTGTCCGCCCAATGCCCTGACGGCTCGCCGCCGCCGTGCAACCGGTCACCGGCGAGTCCGGCACTGGGAGATCGCACGCCGTCTCTCATCGTCCTGTATCTCGAAAACGTTTCCCAGGACACGATGGATGTCGCTCTGGCCGATGGCCTGACCGAGGAGCTCATCGCGCGACTGTCCCAGGTGTCCGGGCTGCGCGTCACGGGACGCTATGGCGCCCTGCGCTTTCGAGGCCGACGGGCTCTCGATCCGCGTCTCGTCGGGCGCGAGTTGGGGGTGCGTTACGTGATGCAGGGCACCCTGCGCCACAGCGCCGAACGGGTGCGCGTCGCCGTAGAGATCTTTGACGTCACGACCGGCTACAATGTGTGGGGGCAGACCTACGAGCAGGCGACTCGGGACGTGTTCGCACTGCAGGACTCGGTCGCCGTGCAGGTTGTCGAGGCCGTGCGCGGCAGGCTGACGCGTCAGGAGCTCGCACGCCTCGCGCCCCGTCTGCCGACCGCCAATAGCGACGCGTACGCAGCCTACTTGCGCGGCACGGCGGTGGTACGGGCCCGAACTGCTGCGGCGGGATCGAACGCGATTGCACAGTTTCGTCGCGCCGTGGCTCTGGACACGACCTTCGCTGCGGGTTACGCGCGGCTCGCGGAAGCCTACGCGCTGGCAGCCATCTGGGGATGGGACGTTCCCGATGCGCCGTACGACAGCCTCCCCAGTCTCGCGCAGCACGCGGCCGGACGCGCGCTGGCCCTCGATTCGACAAGCGCAGAATCCTGGCTCGGCGCGGCGATGGCGATGCGGTTCAGTGACCCGCGCCGTTCCGTAGTGCTCAACCGGCGGGCGGTTGCTCTTGATCCGAGCAACACCGAAGCGCTGCATCAGCTGGCAGCCGGACTCAGAGCCACCGGCGATCAGGATAGTGCCATGGCGACCGAGGATCGCGTGCTGGAACGCGATCCATACTACGGATACGTCTACGCGTTCCAGGCGCAGATCGCGAACTACGCTGGGCGCCCACTCGAGGCGGCGGCGCGAGCCAGCCGGGGACTCGCGATCGATTCCTCCCAGGCGGACACCTACCGGCAGTTGGCCGATGCCGACCTCCAGCTCGGCCGCACGAGCGAGGCGCGCCTGGTGGCCCGACGGGCCCTGGCGCTCGGGGCTCGTCCCACCGCGACCAGGGTCACCCTCGCACTCGCCGATCTCTTCGAAGGGGACACGAGCCGGGCGCGCATCGCGGTCGATTCCATGGGGCGGGAATCGCGTCGGCGGCTCGACCGTTCACCTGGTGGGCTGCCGTTCTTCGAGGTGGGGTACCTCTCCGCCGCGTATGCGCAGCTCGGGATCGCCGACAGCGCCGTCGCCTGGGCGCAGCGGATCGTCCGGTGGGATCGGCGATTCCACTGGATCGAGCTCGAACGTTCGTGGCTATGGGCGCCCGTGCGCGGAGATCCGCGCTTCCAGACACTCCTTGCCGAGTCGCGGCCGTGAGGCGGGCGGTTGTGCTGCTGTTCAGGCGGCTTTGCGGATGGAAGAACGGTCGGATGGTGCTCGTGTTCACCGCCATGCTCTCCGCCTATCCCGCCATCCGCCTTGTGGCCCAATGCCCCGACGGCTCCCCGCCGCCGTGCCAGCGAAGCGCGGCCGCCGCGCGCGTGACGATCGACCCGAACGCCGTGGCCATCCTGCCGTTCCGGGTCAGCGGACCGGCCGACGCGCAGTACCTGCGCGAGGGGATGCTCGATCTGCTCAACGTCGCGCTGGATGGCCTTGCCGGGTGGCGTGTGCTCCAGCCGCGGGCGTTCCTCCGTCAGGTGGGAACGGAGTCCGCGGCGATCGATGTCCCGCAGGCGGCGCGCCTGGCCCGTGCGGCGGGCGCCGGCAGCTTCATCCTCGGCAGCGCGGTGGTGCTCGGGCCTGAGCTCCGTGTCCAGGCCGAGCTGTACGAGTCAGCCCGAGGCACCTCGCTCGCTTCGGTGCGCGCGCGCGGCGCGCTGGCCCTCCCCGCCCCCGTCGCCGACAGCATCGCCGGCGGACTCGCCCGGCAGCGGCTCGTGCTGCATGCCGGCGCGACGCGGCATGCGCTCGAGGAGTACACCACGACGTCCCCGGCCGCTCTGCAGGCCTACCTCGTCGCCGAGCAGCTGGCCCGGCACGCGCAGTGGCCGGAGGCGGCCGAAAGTCTGACGGTTGCCGTCGCCCTCGACTCGACGTTCGCGCTCGCGTACTACGCCTTGTACCGGGCGATCACCTGGGGCAACTCCGGCCCGATCCTGCCCCAGGGCTCGGATCGATCGATCACACCCTATTCGATCGATGACGTGATCCAGGCCGCGATCCGGCATCTCGATCGGGCGCCCCCACGCCAGCGCCAGCTGCTCCAATTCGTGGCCGAAACGAATCGCGCCGAGGCCCTGCGGCTCGCCGACGGCCTGACGCGGGACTATCCCGATGACGCCGACGCGTGGTTGGAGCGCGGCGACGCGTACTTCCACCTCGGCCTGCAGACCGGCGAACCGCCGGCCCGGTCGTTGGAGAGCCTGCAACGCGCCATCGCCCTCGACCCGGCCGTCCCCGAGGCGTACCTGCACGTCGTGCAGCTCCGCAGCATTCTGGGCGACAGCGCCGGCGCCTGGCAGGCGCTCGAGCGCCTTCGCACCATGGCCCCGACGTGGCCGGCCACGATCGGTCTCGACCTCGCCATGCAGGCGGCGTGGCGCGGCGCCGATCCCGCCAGGAGCGCCGTCCCCAACGCTGAGGTCGCGACGATCCTCGGCCGCTACCTGCTGCTGGTCCTGGATCCCCGGCCGGCACGCGCCGTGGCGCTGGCCGACTCCTTCGCCGCCGCTGCGGCCCGACCGGACCGATCGCCCGGCGAGCGAGTCGACGCGCTGCTACAGCGCCACGTGTACCAGCTCGCCCAGGGACGACAGGCGGCCGCGTGGGAGCTACTGCGCCAAGCGTCCCTGCTGGACCCGACCGGCACGGAGGTCCTGGGTGCGACGATCATCCACGAGCTGGTCACGGGAACGCGCGTCGGGGAAGCCGACGATGCGGCGCGGCGGTTGCTCCAGCTGGGCCCGGCGCGGCCGCTCTGGGCGACCGTCCTGCTGGCGTGGCGCGCCGCGGTCGCCGCAGCCCCGGATTCCACCGCCTCGGCGGTCAGGGAGCTCCTCGCGACCGGGGAATACCCGGCATTCCGGGCCGCACTGATCGAGGGACTCTCCGGGTTGACGGCGCTGCGCGCCGGCGATTCCGTCACGGCCCGACGCGATCTGGCCCGGGGGAACGCCTCGTGGATCGAGACGCGCGATATCGAGGAGTTCTTCCCCACGCCCTATCTCGCCCTGGTGCTGTCGGACCTCGACCGCCGTGCCGGCGACCTCGATGTCGCTGCCCAGCGCCTGTCCGAAACCGTGGGACCCATAGGGATCCTGTTCCGTGCTCGGGCGGAGGAGGCCCGGGGACAGATCGCCACGCAACGGGGCGATACGGTCGCGGCGATTCGCGGCTATCGCAACTTCATCGACTTGTGGAAGGATGCCGATCCCGAGCTGCAGCCCCGGGTAGCGACCGCGCGGGAGGCGCTGGCGAGGCTCTCAACTTCCCTTCGGTAGCCGGTCCCGCTCGCGCTGCTGCGCCAGCAGCCGCTCGGCAAAATCCAACCGCTCGGCCAGCTCTCCGACCTGTTGTTGCAGCTGCTCCATGTGCTCCAGCATGAGCGACACCGTCCGCCGATCGGCGCCGGCGACGCCCACGGTCTCCGCTACGTTCCAGTTCCGTACCAGCAGGCCTTCGCTGTCCCGGAACTCGCCGGCCACGACCACCACCATGTCGTACAGCCACCACATCCCGAGACCGCCGAAGGTGAGCGCCATGAGCGCTCCACTCTGCGGCCGGCCGACGTAGAAGCGATGGAACCCGAACACGCCACCCAGGACGCCCAGGATCAGGGCGACACTGCGCGATCGCTCGGACGACTGCGGCGCCTCGTCGGGTGACTCTTCGGCTGGATCGTACTCGCTGGGCAGGTTCCCGGTCATGCGACGAAGATACCGCCCGCCCTGCCTCGCGGTTACTGCGGCTGCGAGCGGGCGAGCAGCATGTCGATCTGCGGGCGCGGCGCGGCGCCGGTCTGGCGCGCCGTCTCGCGGCCGTGATCGAAGAGGATCATCGTGGGGATGCCGCGGATGCCGAATCCACTGGGCGTCACAGGGTTGCGGTCGGTGTCCATCTTCAGCACCAGCACCTCCCCCAGACGATCGTGGGCCAATTCGTCCAGGATCGGCGCCATCATCTTGCATGGGCCGCACCAGTCGGCATAGAAGTCCACCAGTACCGGAATGTCGGTGCCGCTCAGCACCTGCTGAAACGTGTCATCGGAGACGTGCAACGGACGATCGAGCAGAATCGGACGGCCGCACGAGCCGCACTTCGGTCCCTGCGATACGCGGTCGAGGGTCACCCGATTCAGCGTCGAGCAAAATTGGCACGCGACGGTCGCGACCCGCTCGGCTTTCGCGGCGGTCGTCGTGGAATCGTTGATCATGACGGAATCCTCAGAATGTGAGTTCATCCGGTCGACTACCGCGCAGAACCATCGTGCACCACCAACTGTTCCCGCTCTTCATCGTAGGTGACCAGGACGATGCGACGCGGTCCGAGCGCGAGCACCGTGTCGAGCGTCAACCGGGCCGGCGTGGTGAGGGCTCCCGCGCCCGTTGCACTGTCGGCCGGGGGCGCCCCTTCCCGCGTGAAGGACACGCCGATCCGGTGCGTTCCCGGCGAGACCACCAGATCCTGGAACACGTAGAGCGGGCGATCCTCCCGCGCGCCGGCCCCGTGGATCAGCTGATTCACCGCCGCAGCTCCGTCCATCTCCACCACCAGACGGTAGGGCAGGATCCGGCCCTCGCACACTTCCTCCTGCCGCATGTGCGCCGGGAGCTTCGCCAGCTCGTCCGGGGTGCGGCGGCGACAATCCTGGACTCGCTCGCCGCGCGCCCGCCAGGCTAGGCGCACGATGGCGCCGACATCGCGCTCCGCCGTGTACGGCACGAACGACGCCATCCGGAGCAGGGCGAGCACCGCAGCCCCGCCCACGACGCCGAAAATTCCACGGACCGCCGGACTCATCGCGGTGCCTCCGTCCCGGCTTCCGCCAGCTCGCAGAGGCGCTCCAGATCGATGTCCGATTCCGCCGTGGCGGTCTCGAGCGCCGCGACGTCGGCGCGGAAGGCAGCCAACGCCCCGCGCACCAGGGCCCGCTCCCCGGCGGACGCATGCACCAGCCGGACGCGCCGGCGATCCACGCGCTCGCGCAGCTCCGCCTCGCGCTCGTGGAACAGCCTCTCCTCGAGCCACTTCGGGCCCTCCCGGTTCCAGCAGTCCCTCGGCGGGCACGACACGATCAGCACTCCCCCCGCCCCCGCCCGCAACAGGAACTCCACCACCGAGGTGTGCAGGTTGCCTCCGCAGCTCACCGGGTAGACGCGCGCACCCTCGAACTCGGTGGCGCCCGCGACGCCGCCGGCTCCGCGATCGCACACCACCAGCACGACGTCTCGAGCCTCCGGCCGCTGCGCCGCGATGAAGTCGCGCACCACCGTGAGCTGTGCCCTGCCCGTGCGGCCCGCGGGCCCCACGCCCATCGGCGCGCACGATCCGGCGCAGAGACCGCAGCTCACGCACAGCGCGGGATCGACGCGCGCCACCAGGGCCGACTTTCCGGTCTCCGATGCATCGGGGCGATCCACCATCGCGATCGCCTCATACGGGCAGTCGAGGTAACACTGCTCGCACCCCGTGCAGAAACGCTCGTCGACGACCGAGGCGGGTGGGCGGCGTGCCAGGCGAGGGCGCGTGATCCACGGTATGGCGAGTGCGACCGCCCCCGCAGCGAGGCTGATGCCCCACATGGCCCCGGGGGACACGGCGCGGGCCAGTGGCACCCAGAAGACGTAGAACCAGTCGTACGCGGCCCGTCCCGGCAGCATGAAGGCGTCGGCGGGCGGCGTCACGGCCACCGGCCAGAAGACGGCGAGCGCCAGGAGCGCACCGCTGAGCCACCAGGTGAGCCGGCGCGGCGGGAACAGCCCGGGTCGCGCCAGGCGCGACACGTGCACCCACACGAGAATGAAGAGCCCGATCGGCAGAGCCACGTGCGCGAACAGATTGAGGAAGAAGAACGCGCCCGGAAGCGCCCGCTCGCCGGTGAAGGCCCGGCTGATCGGCTCGCCGAAGATCGGGAGCAGGTCGAAGATCCGTGCTCCCGTCTGCGCCAGCACCTGACCCTGGACATCCCAGACCATGACGAACCCGGTCCACCCGCAGATGAACACACAGCCCAGCAGGATGAGGCCGGAGATCCAGGCGAGCGTGCGCGGCCCCCAGCTGCGCCCCTGCACCAGCATGCGGAGCGCATGGAATGCTGCCGCGATGACGGCCGCATCCGAGGCGTAGCGGTGCACACCCCGCATCCACCGCCCCAGCCACGCCTGTCGGGTGATCTGGACGATGGAATCGTATGGCGCGCTGATATGGTAGACGAACAGCAGATACACACCGGTGACGAGCAGCACCAGGAACAGCACGAGCACGACCGCCCCGCTGTGATACAGCGGGTTGTAGCGCCAGCCATAGACGCGGTTCAAGGCGGCGTCGGTCCAGGCAAGCCCCCGACGCGCTCCGCGCTTCACGCTCTCCAGCAGCACGATGCCGACCCCTCGCGATCCTCTTGCCGACGCCAAATTATCACCTTATCATGATGAAGACAAGATTATGCTCTCCCAGACCGCCGAATACGCGCTGCGGGCCGTGCTCTACGTCGCCGAGCACGGCGACGACCGCCTCGTACAGGTGAGCGAGATGGCTCGCGTGTTGCGCATTCCCCGAAACTACCTCTCCAAGATCGTCCACGCCCTCGCCCGCGAGGGCGTGTTGCACTCGACCCGCGGCAAGTCGGGCGGATTCCGACTGGCGGTCGCCCCGGACCGGCTGTATGTGGTAACGGTGGTCGCGCCCTTCGGCAGTCTCGGGGAAGCGCGCCATTGCCTGTTGGGACGCCCGCAGTGCAGTGACCGGACGGCCTGCGCGGCCCATACCCGCTGGAAGAACGTCGCCGAGCGCGTGGCGGAGTTCTTCCGCGAAACGACGATCGCCGAATTGTTGGAGAGCGCCGCCACGCCGGCGTGAGCGCTGCAGCGAACAGGGCTTTCGTGGAAAGGAGCCGATTGTGGCTGAGCAACCCGAGACGCATGTCGACGATTCCGACATCCCACTGATTCAGCGCCTGCTCGACAAACCGTTCCTGCTCCTCGCCGTGAGCATCCTGATCATGGTTGTGTTCTACACGGCCTGGGGGCTGTACGAGATCCTGTCCCTGAAGCCCGACCCCCTTCCCTGACCCAAGGACACCCATCTCATGCACACCGGTCTCGAGTCTCCGCCGCGCGTGTGGTGGACGCCGATCCACGGTGCCGAACGCATCTGGGTGAGTATCGCGTTCGCCTGGTGCCTCGTGCTGTTCGCGATGATGCCGTTGTGGCATCTGAAGGGCGAGCAGAACCCGTCCGGCATCCGTCACACCGTCGAGCCCACGCGCTACTACCAGCGGGTGCAGGAGTTCATCAACCAGTACAAGGTCGGTGAGGAAGCGGGCATCCCCATCGTCGCCCCGCCACCGGGGAGCGACGTGTATCTCCTCGCCCAGATGTGGAAGTGGTCCCCGATTCTGAAGCTCCAAAAGGGCGTGCAATACACGCTGCACATGTCCTCGCTCGACGTGAACCACGGGTTCAACCTCAATCCCGTCAACATCAACTTCCAAGTCGTGCCCGGCTACGACTACGCCCTGCGCGTCGTGCCGACCGAGGCGGGCGATTTCCGCATCGTGTGCGATGAGTTCTGCGGCATCGGCCATCACACCATGGTCGGGAAGCTGCTCGTCGTCGATTCCACGGGGGCTCCGGTCGCCCCGGGAGGCGCCCCATGACCGCCGCCGCCATGCCGTCCGCGTTCCGGACCTGCCCGCGCACCGGCCTCAAGGTGAATGCCACGGCCGAAGCGCTCATCAAGGCCAACGCCGTCGCCGCGACCGTCGCGCTGCTCGTCGGGGGGATCGCCGCCATCCTGGTGCTCCTCACCCGCTGGCAGGCCGTGCACTTGCTCCCCGCGGATTGGTTCTACCGCATCCTGACGATCCACGGGATGAGCATGCTGATCTTCTTCATCATCTTCTTCGAGATGGCGATTCTGTACTTCGCCAGCGCCGTCATTCTGAACAGCCGGGTCGCGACGCCGCGCGTCGGCTGGGCCGCCTTCTGGCTCATGGTGCTCGGCGCCCTGATGGTCGAAGCCACCATGTGGACGGGTCACGCCGACGTGCTGTTCACGTCGTACGTTCCGCTGCAGGCCACGTCGTGGTTCTACCTCGGCGTCATTCTCTTCGCCGTCGGCGCACTCGTCGTCGTGTGCATCTTCTTCGGCACGCTCGTCGTCGCGAAGCGCGAGCGCACCTACCAGGGCTCGGTGCCGCTGGTCACCTTCGGGGCGATCACCGCGGCGATCATCGCGGTCATCACCCTCGGCCACGGAGCAGCGATCTACATCCCGACCTACCTGTGGTCGCTCGGCCTCATGAAGGTCGATCCCGAGATCTATCGCATGGTGTGGTGGGGGCTGGGCCACGCCTCGCAACAGATCAACGTGGCGGCGATGGTGTCGGTCTGGTACCTGCTCGGCGCCCTCACCGTCGGCGGCGTGGTATTGAATGAAAAGGTGAGCCGCGGTGCCTTCGCCCTCTACATCCTGTTCATCTCGATGGCGTCGGCCCACCACCTGCTCGTGGATCCCGGCCTGGGCCCGGCGTGGAAGGTCTGGAACACGAGCTACTTCATGTATATGGCCGTCCTCGCCTCCATGGTCCACGGGTTCACCGTGCCGGCCGGCCTCGAGGTCGGCCAGCGGGCGCGCGGCCTCACCAAGGGCATGTTCGAGTGGCTGCGCAAGGCGCCATGGGGCGATCCGGGCTTCGCCGCGATGATCTTCTCCATCGTCGTGTTCGGATTCGTGGGCGGGATCACCGGCGTCACGTTCGGCACCGAGCAGATCAACATCATCGCCCACAACACGCTGCGCATTCCGGGACACTTCCACGCCACCGTCGTGAGCGGCACGGCCCTGGCGTTCATGGGGCTGACGTACTACGTAATCCCGCTGATCTTCCGGCGGCGGATCGCGTTCTATCCGCTCGCCAAGATCCAGCCGTGGTTGTTCGCGATCGGGATGCTGATTTTCTCGCTCATGATGACCTTCGCCGGCACCTTCGGGGTACCGCGGCGCCACTGGGACATCACCTTCTCGGGCGCGCCGTTCGACGTCCAATTCAACCCCGCGGTGAACCTCGTCATGGGGCTCATGGCGCTGGGCGGGCTGCTGGCGGCGGTGGGCGGCGGGATCTACATCCTCGTGACCGTCTGGTCGGTGTTCTTCGGCGAGCGGCTACCGGCGGACGCCTACACCGGTCACGGTCTCCCCCCGGGCATCGTGACACCCCCCAAGCCGATCCCGCCGGGCGAGCACTCCAAGAGAGCGACCGGGACCCTGGTCCTGGTGTTCGTGTTCCTGGCGGCGTTCATCGCCTATTACTTCATCAACTGGAAACTCCTCTCGGTGGTGTGGAGAATCGGCTGACCGCTCCCCCCACGCCGCTCGCCGGCCGGCACCGGGCGTCCCTCGCGGCGCTCGGTGCCATTCTCGTGATCACGCTGGCCTGGTGGGCCCTGGCGCTCTGGCCGCTTCCGGCCGCGGCGTCTCCGGCTCTCGTGCGGGCGCGAACCATCTGCTTCGGGACCGCCGAGAACGGGCTCCCATCCGGCACCGGCTGGATGATGCTGATCGGTGAGCCGATCATGATCACGTTGTTGTTGCTGAGCGTGACCGGCTCTTCGACCATCCGGGAAGGACTGCAGGGCATCGCGCGCCATGTGCTGGGCCGGTGGGCGTTGCGCGCGTCCGCCGCCGTCGTGCTCGTCGCCATCGCCGCCGCCGGTGTACGCGTTGCATCCGCGCTGGGCGTGGGCGCGCCCCCGGTGGCCCGCGCCAGCGTCGACGCCGCCGGCGCCCCGCGCCTCGATCGCCCGGCGCCGGCGCTGGGACTGGTGGATCAGCGCGGCGCCACGGTGACCCTCGCCACGCTCCGGGGACGGCCGGTGCTCGTCACCTTCGCCTATGCGCACTGCGAAACCGTCTGCCCGCTCGTCGTGCAGGAGGTCGTGCGGGCGCGGGAACGGCTCGCCGACCGGAATCCCCAGGTCGTGGTGATCACCCTCGACCCGTGGCGCGACACGCCATCCCGCCTGCCCGCCGTGGCCCGACAGTGGGAATTGCCTGACGACGCCTACGTGCTGAGTGGCCCGGTGCCGGATGTCGAGGCGGCCCTCGACCGTTGGGGCGTCGCCCGCACGCGGGATATCCAGAGCGGCGAGATCACCCACCCCCAGATCGTCTACGTCCTGGATCGAGATGGGCGGATCGCCTACAGCGTCACCGGGGATGCAGACGCCATAGCGCAGTTGGTCCGACGGCTGTGAGTGCGCACGCAACGCCGATAGCGGATAGCCTACATCGGTGAAATCCCCGACGCGCGAGTCCGCGCCCACACATTCATCGCCATCGTGGCCGCCGCGAGCACCTCGGCGGATCGGCCGGCCACGGCGAGGGCCGACCGGTCGCTGAGCACGCCGAGGGCGACGAGACACACTCCACCGTTGAGCAGCGCGAAGGCCAGCCACGCGAACCCCTCCCGTCCGCGGGCCGCGCGCGTGAGACCGAATCGCGGGAAGATCCAGTACGCGACCCCCATCACGAGCTGCACCAGCCACCCGACGAGCAGCAGCTCGAAATGCACCGGGAGCCAGCGCCACAGCCCCGCCGGCATCGGCACACCCTTTCCCGCGAGCAACAAGGCGCCCAGCGTGAATCCGGCGAGCAGGTAGAGGAGCGAGCCACGGATCAGCCACACCGAGACGGAGGGCACGCTTACCGCCCCTTCACACGGGGCCAGGTGTTGGCCACGAACGCCAGGGCTCCGAGCCACTGCAGGACGGCGGACGCGACGAGCAGCCAGCCCATCGCCATCGGCTCGCCGACCACGCGGAGCAACAATCCGAGGTTCAACAGCACGAAGCTCGCGACGGCGAGCCCGTTCGCGCCGCGCGGCTGCTCCGTGGAAAACTTGGGGAACATCCAGTAGGCGACGCCGAAGATCATCCCCGTCACCCACCCGACGACCAGCAAATGGATGGTCACGGGCGTGAGCCACAGCGGTCCACCGGCGGCCTGCCACACGCTGCCGGTGAGCGCCGCGACGAAGTACACCAGGGAGAGCTTGACGAACCAGCGCGTGAGGGGCGGCATGATCTATCCGACGATCGCCTCGGCCTCGATCTCCACCAGCATGGCGGGATCGACGAGGCCGCTCACCTGGACCATCGTCGCGGCGGGCCGGATCGCACCGAAGATCTCCCCGTGCGCCTTCCCGACTTCCTTCCAGCGGCTGATATCGGTCACGTAGGTCCGGGTGCGCACCACGTGTTCGAGCCCCGCACCCGCGCGCACCAGCGCCCGCTCGATGTTGCGCAGCGCCTGCACCGCCTGCAGGTAGGGATCCCCGATGCCGACCAGCTGCCCCCGCTCGTCGGTAGCCGTCGTCCCCGACACGTGGACGATGTTGCCAACGCGCACGGCCCGCGAGTAGCCCACGATGGGCTCCCACGGAGTGCCGCTGGAGATGTTCTGACGCTCTGGCATGAGACCTCGAGGATGAAAGCTATCGGCTATCGGCCACCGGCTCCGAGAGTATGACGTGTCGTAGGGCCCCTTCGAGATCCGGGAAGCTAAATCTGAAGCCCGCGGCCAAGAGCCGCGCCGGGACGAGCCGAGCGCTCGCCAGCATCGCCTCGTTCGCAGCCTCCCGTCCGAACACCAGCCGCAGAGCGGCGGGCGGAACCGGCAGCAACGCAGGCCGGGACAGCACGCGGCCCAGCGTCCGGCTGAACTCCGCATTGGTTACGGGATGAGGCGCCACCGTGTTGACCGCTCCCGAGAGGCTGTGCGACTCTAGGGCGTACCGGAACACCTGCACCAGATCGTCAATCGCGATCCAGCTCCAGTATCGCCGGCCTCGTCCGATCGGTCCGCCCAAACCCAGGCGAAACGGCAGCAGCAGCGTTCCCAGCAAGCCGCCCTCCCGCGCGAGGGCGAGGCCGGTCCGGAGGTACGCGACGCGCATGCCGGCAGCCCGCGCGGGAAGCGCGGCCGCTTCCCATTCACGGCATACCTCGGCGAGGAACCCCTCCCCCGGTGCGCTCTCCTCCGTCAGCAGCTCGTCGCCCCGATCGCCGTAATACCCGCTCGCCGATGCACAGACCAGCGCACTCGGCTTGCGGGCGAGTCCGGCGAGGGTCCGTGCCAGCAGGGCGGTCCCACTGACCCGGCTGTCACGAATGCGCGCGCGCTTGGCCGCCGTCCAGCGGCCCAGGATCGGCTCGCCGGCCAGATGCACGACTCCATCCACCCCTTCGAGCGCGGCGGGATCGAGCACGCCGCGCTCGGGTGCCCACGGAATGTCGCCCGT
>Ga0326730_1000042_pt1 | contig 37842 bp, 36 predicted proteins | sample MHFSIPfraction_3_FD_207740 | JGI IMG/M metagenome (GOLD analysis project Ga0326730, IMG submission 207740) | Lab enriched peat soil microbial communities from Michigan Hollow, Ithaca, NY, United States - MHF7AN SIP fraction | ecosystem: Environmental > Terrestrial > Soil > Wetlands > Peat...
GAGGTCCACCGCTAGCGGCGGTGCCCCCGAGCTCGGGTTCGCTGTCGCGCGCACGGTCGGCGCCCCCTTCGCTTCTTCGGGTGCGTTCAATGCGCACAGGAGCGCGCCACCCACCGCGCCGACTCCGCCACCGATCGCCGCTGCCTCGCGCAGATCGTCGCGATTGTCGTCTCCGTGGTGCCAGTTCGATGCGACGCCGCCGGCCACCGCGCCGAGCCCGCCGCCGATCACCGCGCAAACCACGGGAGTCGCGTTTCCAAACGTGTCGTAGAGACTCGCGCAGCCGGAGCCAAACGCGAGCATGCCAACAGACACTAGAACCGTGAGTCGCTTCATCTTGGGGCAACCTCCAGAGGTGTCGGACCGTCTTGCGCAACCAACGACGCTCGAAGCACCCCGCAGAAATGCATCTAGCGCTACGCACCCACGCATCTGGAACGCAGTTAGGTCCGGCTCGGCCGCATCATGACGGGATTTGCGCCTTTTGCAAGCGCCGAGAGGTGATCCGAGGCGTGCCGTCGCACGAGTTCGCCCTTCAACGGGATCGCCCGAGTTGCCGATCGATGGAGACGTGGGAGGGTGATTTCCAGTAAGGTCAGGAGACCTCGAGAGATGAGTCGGTCAAGCGCAAAACTAATTCGGATCACCGCAACGATTTTCGCCGTGGGCGCGTTCGCGCTCACGGCCGCGCCCGCTGCAAGCGCGGCGCAGAGCTTCGACAGCTTCTGCGCAGAGTGGATGTCGAAGCTCGCGGCTCGCGAGCAGCAGAATGCGTCGAAGGTTCAGTACTCGCCTCAGAACGGTCGCGTAGTGGGCACCTACACCGGCTACGACAAGACCCCGCTGCGCTGTCAGTCGCGCGCGAAGCCAGGCGCGCCCGGTGTCGGCACGCTCGTGTACAACGAGCTGCACCTCCGCAAGGCGGGAGACTCGGTCGAGAACGCGAAGAAGAGCTCGCCCGAGCTCGTCGAGAAGGTCGAAGTGATGGAGATCTTCCGCTTCGACGGATCGGCCTGGAAGTACTGACTGACCGAGCGGCCCGCCGGGCCGCGTGCATCGGATTCGCGCACGCCGGCGCGTCGCGTTGACGCGGCCGCCGGCGCAGCGCGAAACTCCTCTTCAGAATCGAATCGGAAGGGGAGATCATGAAACGCTTCATCGCGCACCACGAGCTCGCGCGCGACAGCCGCTTCGTCCGCCAGGACAACATCGCGGCGACGGTTCTCTCGACGCTTCCGGACGACGTCGACAAAGTCGTCGAGGTGTTCGACCGGCTGACGCCGATCATCGAAGTGTCTGTGCGCGGCACCGCCGCGGAGCCGCTCTACGAAGAGTACGGCCCGGCGTTCGGGCTCGTGACTCTGAACGAGCCGCTGCGGCCGGACGATCCCGCAGTCACGACGCGCCTGCTGCTGCGCATGCACGGCATCTTCGTCGGCGAGCTGCAGGCGCTCGAGGGAGCGGGCCGCTCACTCTGGGATTTCCCGGAGGCCCCGTGGGAATTCAAGATGAACATGGCGCGCCAGTGCTGGGACGAGGCGCGCCACGTGCAGATCTACGAGAAGTTGCTCGTCCACTGCGGCGGCACGGTCGGCATGTTCCCGGAGTCGAGCTTTCTGTTCGAGTGCGCGTGTTCCGACGATCCGGCGCTGCGCGTCGCGGGGGTGAATCGCGGCCTCGAGGGCCTCGCATGCGACGTGTTCCGCGACATGATTCGCTACGCCGAGAAGTCGGGCGACGAGAAGATGCAGCAGGCGATCGACTACGTGCTCGCCGACGAGCTGACTCACGTGCGCTTCGGCAGTGAGTGGGTGAGGGAGTTCACCAAGAACGACCCGGCGCGCTTCGAAGCCGCGCAGAACTTCCGCCGCCAGGTCGACAAGCAGTTCAGCTTCGGCGGCTCTCGGTCCGACCGAGAGGACGCCGCGATTCGCATCGCGCGCGAAGACCGCATCGAGGCGGGCTTCACGGAGCAGGAGCTCGACGAGCTGACGCAGATCTCCAGCGATGGTCCGTCGCGCGAGACACTGCGCAAGGCCGCCGAGGTCCTGCGCATCAAACACTTGGCCCGCAAGGCCGCCGCGGAGAACCGCACATGAGTGACACGCGCCTCTACCCCGGAACCGGGAGGGACGAGCGCACCAGCTTTGCACCCTACTCCGCCTTCGAGATTCCCGCGGACCTGCGCGAGCTGCACGGCCGCTACGACGTCGAAGCGATGGCGCGCCGGATCCGCAACTTCCGCTACGCGGAAGAGTGGATGATGATGGCGATGGGTGGCTGGGTCGCGACGATCCCCGAGATCCCCGTGAAGACCGGGCTGGGCAAGATCATCTGGGAGAGCGCTCAGGCGGCCGACGCGCTCGGCAAGCGCTTGCCCGAGCTGCGCTGCGGCCGCAAGGCGGTCGCCGCGTCCGAGTCTGCGAATTCCGGCTTCGCGGAGTTCGTGCAGGCAGTCACCGAGCCGGAGCGTCCCGATCAGACGATCGAGAAGCTGGTCGGCGTATTCGACGTGCTGAAGCCGCATCTGATCGACGTCTACGAGCGCACGATGCTCGAGACCGATCAGATCGCGGACGCGCCGACGATCGAGATTCTCGACGAGATCGTGCGCAAGTCGCGGCGTCACGTCGCCTGGGCGCAGGAAGTACTCGACAGACTCTGCGACACCGATGCGCGTCGGGAGCGCCGGCGCGCGCGAGCGGGTGCACTGCGCGCGCAGCTGATCGCGTGCGGCGGAGTCACCGGAGACCTGGCGGCCGGCTCGGCCTGACGACTCGCGCCGCGACGGAACGAAGGAGATTTCGCGGGACCCCGGCCGGGTGGGGACATTTCTACCCCAACCGCCATGAGCTGGTGGTATGTTGTTGATATGAAGCTACGGGTCTTAGCTGCCGCTCTGGCCTTGGTTTTCGGGTTTGCATCGTCGGCTTTGTCGGGTGTGCTTCCCGGTGGGCCACCCAGCTTCGATCTCGACGTCACCTCGAGCATCGTCGACGACGCAAGGCACGTCTCGCCCACGCTCGTTTCGACCGGCAGCGGCTACACGGCGAGTGGCAACGTATCGACGCCCAGCTATTCGCTGTCCTTCGCGTTCACGTCGCTGAACCCGGACCCGGCTGTGACCGGGAGCTTCACCCTGACGAACCTGTCCAGCGCGACCCAGACCTTCTCCGTGTCGGCGACGCTCGGAGTCCTGCCGATCTCAGGGCAGACGCAGCTCACCGGGTACTTCGGCGACGCCACCTACCGCGACACGAACGACGGCGCCGACGGTGGCGATGGTTCGGTGGGCTTCGGTACGCCGGGGAGCGATCCGTTCTACCGAGCCGAGATCGACGGTGGGGTTGTTCACGTGCTCGGCTCGTTCACCTTTGTGGCGCTCGCGTCGGACCCAGGAGTCTTCGGGACGCTATCCAAGGACTCCTTCGGGCCCATTGCTGGGCCGGCCGTCGGTAGCAAGATCGGAGTCAGCTTCCCGGGCTTCATGCTGACCGCGCACGACACACTCCAGGTACCGTTCGAATTCGCCGTCGTACCTGAGCCGACTTTGGGTGGGCTCTTCGCCGCTTCTCTCGCATTGATGATTCTCTTCCGCCGTTGCGCGAGAAAAAGCTTCCACGAAGACGAGGCCGCCTGGTAGGATTCTGCCTACGGGTGGTTGAGGCATCCATCGCTCGATCGCGCGTCGCATCACGCGCGAGTGATTCTGGAGGGAGGCCCTGAACATGAGAGAGCTGCGAAGGGCGTTATCGCGCCTTGCAGTTGTGGCGGGGGTCGTGGTGGCGGCGCGGGCAGGCGCCGCTCCGATGATCGAAGTCTCGATCACCGCCCCCGATAGCGGCAATCCCTACGACGTGTACGAGACAGGGCAGGTCGCAACCACGCCCAACTCCAACCCGGACGGCACGCCGGACGGCACCTTCGGTCTGAGCAGCGTCGGCTACGGGCCGAGCTTCAACTGCAACTGGTCGATCACGGTCAACCCGGATCCGCAAATCACCAGCACGTTCACCCTGAAGAACCTCTCGGCCGTCACGCAGACCTTCATCATGAATGTCACTCTGCCGATCGGGTCCCTCGGTCCGACGACCGTGCAGAACGGCTATCTCGGCGACCCGGTCATCGGTACGCAATACACCGACACCAGCGGAGACGGCGACGTGACTCTCTGGACCGTCCCCGGGATTCCGTTCTATCAGGCGCTCGTGAACGGTGCCGTCTCCCAGGGCCTGGGCTCCTTCGACCCCAGCGCCGGTCCTGTCCCTCCCTTTCCCGGCGGGCTCAACGCCAACGGTGGTGCCGGTGTCTTCGGCAACCTCTTGCCGCAGCAGCTCTGGGGTCCGCTCACGTTCGGAACGGCCAGCGGAAACATCCGGATCCACTGGCAGTTCAGCCTGACCGCTGGAGACACCGTGTCGACCAAGGGGTTCTTCCAGGTCGAGCAGGTGCCTGAGCCGGCGACTATCGCGCTCATCGGCCTAGGGCTCGCGGCCCTCGTCGCAGCGCGCAAGCGCGCCTGAGACTCACTCAGGACAGCCAGCGTCCGAGCGGCGTCCCGAACAGGAAGCGGATCAGCTTCCTCATGCCCGCATCGCGCTTCTCTGTGTATGGGTAGTGACTCGCGGCTTGGCGCCCGCCGAAGCGGTCACGGATCAGCGGCTGTGCGTGGCAGTAGCCGCGCAGACCGTCGCGCCCGTGCACGTGCCCGATACCGCTCTCCTTGCGCCCGCCGAACGGCGCTTCGGGCACGCCGTAGGTCATGGTCAAGTCGTTGACACAGACGCTGCCCGCGTCGATCCGTCGCGCAATGTCGCCCGCCAGTCGCGCGTCGCGCGTCCACACGTTCGCGCCCAGCCCATAGCTCGTCTCGTTTGCACGCGCGATCGCCTCGTCGACGTCGCGCACGCGCACGATCGGTAGCACAGGGCCGAACGTCTCGTCTCGCATCAGCGCCATGTCTGAGCGCACGTCGACGATGACGGTCGGCTCGTAGTAGAGGCCCCCGAGCCGTTCATTCTTGCGCCCGCCGACGAGCACGCGCGCGCCCGCCGCGACCGCTTCGTCGACTTGGCGCGCGATGAGATCGAGCTGGCGCGGCCAGAAGATCGCGCCGACGTCGAACTCGCCCGATGCTTCTTGGCGTAGGGCGCGCGTGCGCGCGACGACCTTCTCGATGAACGCGTCGGCGACGTCGGCCACGACATACACGCGCTCCGTTCCGCAGCAGAACTGGCCGGCGTTGAGGAAGCCGCCCGCGAGCGCGCCGCCCGCGGCCGCGTCGAGGTCCGCATCGGCGCAGACGATCATCGGATCCTTGCCGCCCAGCTCGAGCGTGCACGGAATGAGTCGCTCGGCGCACGCGACCGCGACCCGCCGGCCCGTCGCGACACTGCCTGTGAACGAGATCTTGTCGACCCCCGCTTCGCACAGCGCCGCGCCGGTTTCGCCATCGCCCGTGAGCAGCTCGAGGACACCTTCCGGCAGGCCCGCATCGCGGAACAGGTCCGCGGCGATCCGGCCGGAGAATGGAGTCACTTCGGAGGGCTTGAGCAGCACGGTATTTCCCGCGAGCAGCGCTTGCACCGTCGGGTTGAGCGAGAGGATCACCGGACCGTTCCAGGGACTGATCACGCCGACGACGCCGAGCGGCCGGTACGCGATCTCGAGCTTCTTCGTGAGTCGCAGCAGGCCGTGCAGCGGCACGCGCTCCGTGCGCAGGAGACGCGGCGCGCGCTTCGACCAGTAAGTCATCGCGTCGCACGCCGCGAACACCTCCATCATGCGCGCTTCCGTCGCGGGCTTGCCGGACTCGCGCACCACGATCTCGACGACCCGATCCTGCTTCTCGACCAGACTCGCGAGTGCGCGCTGCACGAAGCGCACGCGCTCCGCGACGGAGAGCCCGGCCCACGCGGGCTGCGCTTTCCGTGCGCGCTCCAGCGCCGCCCGCACGTCGGACGCGTTCTGCACTTCGATCTCGCCGATGGGCTCGCGCGTGACCGGGCTCGAGATTGCGATCCGGCGGCGTGCGCCCGGGGGTACTTCGATCGGTGTCACGATGGCCATTTGTCGAGTGTACCATCGAGCCGTGGTGGAGATTTTCTTCCTGTGCGCGCGCCGCGCGGGCCTGTCACGCGCGGAATACGCCGCGCACTTGCTCGGGCGCCACGCGCCGCTCGCGCTGCGCCATCACTCGCGGCTTCGCGGCTACACGCTTCACGTCGTCGCCGAAGCGCTCGACGGCGCCGAGCCGATCGACAGCGTGAACGCGCTCGCCTTCGACGCGCTCGCGGACTTCGAGGCGCACCTCTATGACTCGAGCGAGGGCGAACGCCTGGTCACCGAGGATCACGCGCGCTTTCTCGGCGCAGCTTCGGGTTACGTCGGCCGCACTCGGGTTCACCACGACGCGCAGCTCGCGACCGAGATCGGCGCGGCGACTCCGGGAGCGCAGTGGATCTGCGCGCTGCGCCGCCGCGAGAGACTCGAGCCTGAACGGTTCCACGACGCGCTCGCTTCCGCCTTCGTGCCGGATCTGCTCGCCGGTCAGCCGGGCGCGACCCGGGTCGCGATCACCCGCGTCGAGCGGAAGCTGTTCCCGGAGAGCGCCTCCGACTGGGACGCCTTCGTGCAGCTGGGATTTGCTGACGCGGCACGGGCGCCGAACCACCCCTTCGATTCGCCGGACTGCGCGGTGACGTTGCGCCGGCGGGTCGCGGCCCTGTGCGATTCGACCGCGGTCTGGCGCGTGCGCGAGCACGTGCTGCGACCCCCGACCTAGTATGCTGCGCGACATGGCGAGCGCGCCGCGCATCGACCTCGTCGACCCGAAGAGCTTCGCGAGCGGCCAGCCGCACCATCAGTTCCGCTGGCTGCGCGAACACGATCCGGTCCACTGGCACGCCGAGCCCGACGGTCCGGGGTTCTTCGCGCTCACTCGACACCAGGATGTGTCGGATGTCGGCCGCGACCCAGCGACGTACTCCTCGGTGCCCACGATCATGATCACCGACCCCGGGCCAGGTCTGGAGCTGAACATCGACGGCCATCAGATGATGCTCACGATGGATCCGCCCAAGCACACCCGCTACCGCCGCATCGTGAGTCGCGAGTTCACGCCGCGCGCCTCGCTAGCCCTGGCGCCGCGCATCGCGGAGCTCGCGGCGCAGATCGTCGACCGCGTGATCGAGCGGGGCGCGTGCGACTTGGTCGACGACATCGCCGGCGAGCTGCCGTCGTACGTGATCGCCGAGCTGCTCGGCATCCCGCTCGAGGACGGCCGCGAGCTGTACCGTCTGACCGAGGCGATTCACGCCGCGCCCGAGTCACAGGCTCCCGGCGCGGCCGGCGTGGCCGTGATGAAGATGTTCCAGTACGCGCAGTCGGTGATTGCCGAGAAGCGCGCGCGACCGCGCGAGGATCTCGCCACCAAGCTCCTGCAGGCGGAGGTCGACGGACGCCGCTTCGACGACATCGACTTCCAGCTCTTCTTCATGCTGCTGGTCGACGCGGGCGGAGACACGACGCGGAACCTCGTCGGCGGCGGCATGCTCGCGCTCTTCGAGCATCCCGCGGAGCGCGAGAGACTCGCGCGCGATCTCGATCGCCTGCTGCCGAGTGGCGTCGAGGAGATGCTCCGCTGGGTGTCTCCCGTCGTGTACATGCGCCGCACGGCCACGCGCGACGCCGAGATCGGCGGACGGAAGATCCGCGCGGGTCAGAAAGTGGTCATGTACTACGGCGCCGCGAACCGCGATCCGTCGGTGTTCGCCGAGCCCGAGCGCTTCGACGTAACTCGCGATCCGAATCCACACGTCGCATTCGGCGGCGGCGGCGCGCACTTCTGCCTGGGGGCGCACATCGCGCGCATCGAGATCGAAGCCATGCTCCGCGAGATCTTCGAGCGCCTGCCGGATCTCGAGCCGACGGGCCCCGCCGAGTGGCTTCCGTCGACGTTCATCTCTGGGCCGAAGCACCTGCCCGTGCGCTTCACGCCTGGCGCGAAGCGGAAGTAACTCGACTCAGAAGCGCTCCCAGTGAATGACCTCGTCGATCGGCTTGCGCTTGACCGGGCCGAACTTCTTCTCCGGCCAGCCGAGCGGAATCGTGACTTGAATGCGGTGGCCGTCGGGCAGACCGAGAATCGGCCGCAACTTCGCCTCGCACAGCATGTGGAAGGTCGTGAAGACCGTGCCGAGGCCGAGGGCGCGCGCGGCGACGATCAAGTTCTGCGCCGCCGGATACAGCGCCGCGGGCACGAATAGCTCCATCGGGCTCGCGGGCGGGTAGACGACGCCGCCGCAGACGAAGATCAGCACCGGCACGCGCTCGAACGTGTCGAGCAGGTGGTGGGCGCCCGCAGACATGAGCCGGCGCGGGCCGTCGGCCCCCTCGGCGACGGGCACGAGGCGCGGCTTCACCTCCGCGCGGAAGAGCTCGGCGATGCGCCTCCGCTGCTCCGCGTCGCGCACTACGACGAAGTCCCAACCCTGGCTGTTGCCCGGGCTCGAGGCGCAGGTCGCTGCGCGAATCACTTTGCGGATGAGCTCCTCGGGAACCGGATCCGCCTTGAGCCAGCGCATCGCGCGGCAGGTCTCCATCGCTTCGATCGCGTCCATCGCTACTCGATGCCGTGGAGGCGCGCCGGGTTTTCGACCAGGATGGAGTGGAGCTGTGACTCGCTCGCGCCGCAATCCCGCAGCCAGGGAACGATGTGCTCGTACACGTGCGCGTAGCCCCAGCCGCCGTATGCCTTGTAACAGGTCTTCCAGCCGATCTCGTTCCCGATCAGCACGCGATCCGCGTGACCCGCCTCGAGAAGACGCATGACTGCGTCGATCTCCTCCTTGTCGCGCGGGAACGCGCGGCCGGGACCGACGATCTCGTAGTATTCCTCGTGACCGAAGTGATCGAACGAGACGAAGCCCAGCCCCCGGCGCAGAACGTGCTTCGCCACGTCGGCCGAGTAGAAGCCCATGTGCGAGAGATACACCTTGCCCAAGTCGGCGCCTTCCGCCTCGAGCACGTCGAGATAGAAGTCGAGGTGGTGCTTCGGCGTCTCGCGCGAGCCGTGCGTGCCGCCGTTCGGGTGCACGGTGAGCGACGCGCCCGTGCGCGCTTGCGCGCGCGCCGCGGCGCGCAGCACCTTCTCCTCGTCGGGGAGACAGGGCGTGTCGGGCATGCCGCTGCAACCGATCTCGCCGATGTTGCCGGCGCGCACCCCCGTGTCGCCGATGCCCTCGGTCACTTCGCGGACCATGCGATCCGCGAGCGCGCCGACGTCGAGCGCGGCGACTTCGGCCGGGTGACTGGCCTGCGTGTACCAGCCCGTCGACGCAATAATGTGTAGTCCGGTAGCGCGCGAGATGCGCACCAGCGCGGCGACGTCGCGCCCGATCCCCGGCAGCTCCATGTCGACCAGCGCACCGCCCCCCGCGCGCTTGAACTCACGTGCCTCGCGAATCGTGAGCTCGACGTCGGACTGGACCAGGTTGTCCAGCACGACCAGCCCGTTGCGCCGCGCGAGACCCAGGTTCTCGAGACCGAGCGGCTTCCCTGCGATTCGCGCGACCTCCGGATCCTGCGGCGGCGCGTACCAGCACGAGATGTCCAAGGTCAGATGGACGTGAGACATCGTGCCGCCGAGTTCGCGCGGGTCGATCGCGCCGAGCACCGTGTTCACGCGGGCCATGCGCGACTCAGAATCGGTCGATGCCGACGTCGGTCGAGTAGAACTGCTTGTACCAGCGCCGGAAGCGACCGACGTCGCCGTCGTTCTCCGCGAGCAGCGGCTGCGGGCGGTAGATCTTCTGATTCCAGAGCTTGAAGTCGAGCTCCCAGTCACTCGCGTAGAAGTCGAAGAAGCCCTCGAGCTCGGCCTTCGTCGCGGGCTCCGACTTCTTGGCGTAGTAGGTGTGCACGACTTCGCAGACTTCGTCGTCGATCGGCGTGAGCGTCTGGATCGAGACTCCGGCCATGCGCCCCGTGACTCGCGTGAGTGACAGCCCGGGCCCGTACATGAACGAGCGGAACGAGGTCTCTCCCTCGGCGTTGGACTGCACGGCCGCGTCGCGCTTCAGGTCGAGCACGAGCGTCGCGATCGGGCCGTCTCCGTCCCAGTTCACCTTCTCGATCTGCATCGCGTGCACGTGGGCGAAGTGCTGGATGTCGACCGCGTTCTCGTACATCTCCTGGATGTGAGTCGCGAGCTCCCACTTCACGCGCTTGTACTTGTAGTACGCGGGGTCCGTCGCTTCGGGAATCAGCGGTATCTCGAACTCCGGCGGCTTTCCCTCCGCGTGGTGCCAGGCCATGACGTAGCCGTTCTGCTCGCGTGTCTCCCAGGTGCCGATGCGCGCGAGCGCGGGGATCTTCTTCGCGTACGGAACCGACGTGCAGCTGCCATCGCCCGCCCAGCGCCAGCCGTGGAAGGGACACTGAATCTCGCTGCCGACCACCTTGCCGCCGACGCCGAGGTGCGCGCCGAGATGCGGGCAGTAGGCGTCGAGCACGTGCGCCACCCCGTCCTCGCCGCGATACACGACGAGGTCCTTGCCGAACTGGTGCACGGCGCGCACTTCGCCGACGGCGAGCTCGTCGCTGAACGCGACTTTGAACCAACCGTTCGGGGAGTGTGGCAAGGGGATGCGCTTCATCGGGAGCCCTCCGGCAAACGTGTTTAGAACACGTTTCAGTCCGGTGATTATCCACCCGACGAGTGGCGGCTGTCCATCGCGCCGGTTGTGCACGGCGTTCGCGCATGGCAAAAGGGGCCATGCCCTTGGGGAACTCGGAGCTCGCCGCCGCCGCCGCACTCTTGCTCGCCGCGCATCGCGCGCTGCGCCCGCGCCCGCGCCTGCCGGCGGCGTGCTCGCCGACCAACTTGCTCGAGGCCTACACCATTCAGGATCGCTTCGTCTCCCGCCTCGGTAAGCCGGTCGGGTACAAGATCGGATACACCAATGCGGCGCTGCAGCAGTCGCTCGGCATCTCGTCGCCAGTGTTCGGGCGGTTGATCGCGGGGCGCGTCTGGCCGAGTCCGGCCGTGCTCCCCGCCGCGAACTTCGCGACGCGCGTCGTCGAGACCGAGTTCGGCTTCCGCATGGCGCGCGCGCTGCCGCCGCGCACGTCGCCGTACTCGCTGGAGGCCGTGACTGACGCCATCGGGTCCGCATTCCCATCGTTCGAGATCGTCGACTCGCGCTTCGAGGAGTGGCGCAAGCTCAGCCCGCTCGAGGCCATCGCGGACAACGTGCTTCACAGTCACTGGGTGCACGGCGCGGAGCTCGCAGCGTTCCGGCCGCTCGATCTGGCGTCGCTCGAGGTGGTGACCCGCGTGAACGGCGTCGAGGCGACGCGCGGTCGCGGCGCGAACGTGCTCGGCTCACCGCTCCAAGCGCTGCACTGGCTCGCGAACGCGCTCGCGCAGATGGGTCGCGGGCTCGCGGCAGGCGACCTCGTAACGACCGGGTGCTGCACGGACATCGTCGAGCTCGCTTCAGAAGACTCGGCGACCGCCGACTTCGGGCCGCTCGGCGGCGTCCGCGTCGACTTCCCCGGCTGAGATAGAATCGCGGCCATGAGCGAATCCGACGGCAGCGGCGAGGTCCGAGGCATCCACCACCGGCGCGTGTCGGAGTGGCTCTCCGCAAACGTGCCCGCCGCGCGAGCGCCGTTCCGCTTCGAGCTGATCGCCGGCGGCCACTCGAACCTGACCTACAAGGTGACCGACTCGGCCGGCGAGCTCTTCGTGCTGCGCCGACCGCCGCTGGGGGCCGTGCTCGCGACGGCGCACGACATGGGCCGCGAGCACAAGATCATCGCCGCGATCGCCCGACACACTTCTGTGCCGGTCGCTCCCGCGCTCGGTCTCTGCCAGGACCCCGAGGTGAACGGCGCGCCCTTCTACATGATGAAGTTCGTCGTCGGCCACGTGATCACGGATGCGACGACCGTCGCGAAGCTCTTCACGCCGGCCCAACGCGCCGAGTGCGGCGCGTCGCTGATCGACGTCCTCGCGCGCCTGCACCAGGTCGATCCCGACGCGATCGGGCTCGGCGATCTCGGGCGCAAGGACGCGTATCTCCCGCGACAGCTCCATCGCTGGCGCACGCAGTGGGAGAACTCGAAGACACGCGACCTGCCCGCGATGGAGGAAGTGCACGAGGCGCTCGTCGCGATGATGCCGCTGCAGAAGGACGCGGCGATCGTGCACGGTGACTACCGCCTCGGGAACTGCATCACCGGCGACGATCGCCAGATCAAAGCCGTGCTCGACTGGGAGCTGTGCACGCTCGGCGATCCGATGGCGGACATCGGCTACCTGATGAACAACTGGGCCGAGCCCGGCGAGGTCGGGGGAAATGCGGCCGCGGCGGCCGCTCCGTCGGCGGCGGGCGGCTTCCAGTCACGCGCCGAGATACTCGATATCTACTCGCGCAAGACCGGCCGCGACGTCTCGAACGTCGACTACTACCGCGCGTTCCAGTACTGGCGCCTCGCGGCGATCGTCGAAGGCGTCATGGCGCGGTATCTGAAAGGCGTGATGGGCGGCAACGCCGACACCAAGGCGTTTCGCCTGCAGATCGACGGGCTGGCCGAGTCCGCGCTGAAGCTCGTCCGCTCCCTGCGCGCACGCTGAACGCCCGAGACGGACATTGCTTCATCTCTAGGGAATCTGCAGCGCCTTCGGCTCGAGATACTCGTCGAGCCCATACTTGCCGAGCTCGCGACCGTTCCCCGACTGCTTCACCCCGCCGAACGGCGCGTGGGGATTGAACGGCGCACCGTTGATGTCGAGCTGCGCGGTGCGAATTCGCCGCGCGACGCGCAGCGCGTGACTCACGTCACGCGACCAGACTGCGCCGCCTAGGCCGTAGATCGTGTCGTTCGCGATGCGAATCGCGTCTTCCTCGCCGTCGTACGGCAGGATCGTGCACACGGGTCCGAAGATCTCTTCCTGCGCGATCTTCATCCCACTCTTCACGTCGGCGAAGAGAGTCGGGCGCACGTAGTAGCCCTTCTCGAGACCCACGGGTGGCTCCGTCCCACCGGTCAAGAGGCGCGCTCCCTCGTCGATGCCCGACTGGATGTACGCGCGCACCCGCGCGCGTTGCTGCGCGGAGACGAGCGGGCCGAGCCGCGCCTTCCCTTCCCGTGGATCTCCGACCGCGTTGCCGCGGCGCATCTCGTCGAGCGCGAAGCCGATCGCTTCCTGCTGGCGCGCGCGCGGCACGAGCATGCGGGTCCAAGACGCGCACGTCTGACCCGAGTTGATGAACGCGTGGTTGAGGCTCGCACGCACCGCCTTCTCGAAGTCCGCGTCGTCGAGAATCACGCTCGCCGACTTTCCCCCCAGCTCGAGCGAGACCTTCTTCACCGACTTCGCCGCGAGCTCCGCGACGCGCCGGCCGGCCGCCGTCGAGCCGGTGAACGAAACCATGTCTACACCGGGATGTGTCGCCATCGCCTCGCCCACCACGGGCCCCGCGCCGGACAGGAAGTTGAACACGCCCTTCGGCAGAGCGGTGGCGTTCACAATCTCCGCGAGCATGAAGCAGGAGAGCGGCACGACCTCGCTGGGCTTCAGCACGACCGTGCATCCGGCCGCGAGCGCGGGGCCGAGCTTTGCCACGATTTGGTGTAGGGGGTAGTTCCACGGCGTGATCGCGGCGACCACGCCGGCCGGCTCCTTCACCACGAGTGAGTTCCCGATCCGCTCCTCGAACGGATAGGTCGCGAGCAGGTCCGCGTAGAACTGCAGCGTGTTCGCCGGGAAGTCGACCATGAACTGCTCGGTCATCGGGCGCGGTGCGCCGAGCTCACCGATGATCACCTCGACGAGCTCGTCGCGGCGCTTGCGAATTCCGTCGGCGATCTGGCGCAAGACCTCGGCGCGGACCGCGGGCGCAGTGAGTGCCCACGAGTCGAACGCCCGGCGCGCGGCGACGACCGCGCGGTCGACGTCGACCGGGCTGCCGTTCGGAACGCGCCCCATCACTTCTTCCGTCGCAGCGTTGTGCACGTCGAAGTGACCGCGCCCGTCGGGCGCGACCCACTCGCCGTCGATCAGGAACTTGTCGAACACGATCAAAGGTCTACCTCCCCTAGCGCGCGATCGACTTGCCGAACGGCGTGTACGGATCGCCGGGTATCTCGATGAGCTCGATCAGGGTGCCGTCGCCGTCGCAGACGAACAGCAGCTTCGAGTTGTAGGCCGGATGCTCGATGCGCGTCTCGTCGAGCACGCGGAAGCCGGCGGCGCGGATCTTCTCGACCAGCGCATCGAGGCCGTCGACTCGCAGCATCAACGCGGCCATGCCCGTCTCGTTCATTGCGCGCACGCGGCCCGAACCCAGCGGCTTCGGCTTCCGGAACGCGAACAGCGCGAGCCGGACGCCGTCGCGTTCGACGAACACGGTCGTCTGATCCACCTCGGGCAGGCGCAGCAGCTTCGCGGAGAGCGCGTCGGCGACGGTGGTCTCGGTGAGTGGCCGAAAGCCGAGTAGGTCGCAGTAGAACGCGAGCGCTCTCTCCAAGTCTGAAACGCAGATTCCGATGTGACCGACGCGAATGACCGCCATGGCTCTCTCACTCACTCGTGGCGCAGGGCCGTCGCGACCTCGCGCCGCGCGTCGCGCGGCGGGCGCCCGGCGACCTCCAATACGACGCGCCGCAGCTTGGCGTTGAACGGGAACGGCGGCGCGTACTCGTCGCTCACCGGGAAGCCGCGATCGCGGCCGACGAGCAGACCCGCGCCGCCGATCTGCCAGCGCATCGGCAGATTCACGGGGATCTCGCCCTCGGCGAGCACCCGGTCGCGCAGCGACAACACGACCTTGCCGCCGCCCGCGGGGCGGCGAACGAACTCGAAGCGCAACGAGTGGGCGCCGCGCTCGAGTGACTCGTGCGCGGCGATCCGGTGCACTTCGCCGCAGACGTTGAGCGCGGCGACCGCGCGGCCGGCCAGGCAGTAGATGGCCCAGCCGTTCGTCCAGTCACCCAGCGCCGCGATCACTCCTTCGGCGGGCTCGCTCTCGACTTCGAGCTCCGCGGTGAGCGAGAAGCCGCCGAACAACGGCGGCAGCGCGTCCTCCGAGACCGGGCCCGCGCCGGGCGTGAGCTCGACGGACGGCCGGAATCCGAACATCGGCTGCACGAGCGCCGCCGCGCGCGCGAGGAAGCCGTCCTCGAGCGGCAACACTTGATTGCGTCCCGCCTCGCTCCACCACAGCGCTATGAGCCTCTCCAAGCGCTCCGGCTCGCGGTCCGCGAGATCGTGCGCCTCGGAGAAGTCGTCCTCGAGCTTGAACAGCGACCAACGGTCCTTGTCGAAGTCGTGACTCCCCGTGACCAGCGCGCGCTCGACGGCGAGCTGATTCCCCACGTGGTCCGTCGTCGCCTTCCAGCCCGCGTGATAGATCGCGCGGCTGCCGAGCATCTCGAAATACTGCGTGTCTCGCGGCGCGGGTGACTCGTCCGACATGAAGCACGAGAGGAGACTCGCGCCGTCGAGCGCGCGCTGCGCGACGCCGCCGACGCTCGCGGGCCGCTCGACCCCCGCGGTCTCGAGCACCGTCGGGAACAGGTCGACCGCGTGACAGAACTGCGGGCGAACCGCGCCGCCTTCCGCGATGCGCCGCGGCCAGTGCGCGATGAGCGGCGTGCGAACGCCGCCGAGCCACGTGAAGCGCTTCCACAAGCGGAACGGCGCATTTCCCGCCCACGCCCAGCCCCACGGATAGTGGTTGTACGCGCGGAAGCCGCCGATCTCGTCGAGCCGCGATGCGCTGCGCCGCACCTCGTCTGCGCGATTCAGCATGAAGCTGTGCTCGTTCACGAGGCCGCTCGGTCCGCCTTCGGCGCTCGCGCCGTTGTCGGAGATCAGGAGGATCAGCGTGTCGTCGAGAATCCCCTGTGACTCGAGGAGTCCGACGAGCCGACCGATTTCCGCGTCGGTGTGCGAGAGAAAGCCGGCGAACGCCTCCATGAGTCGCGCAGACACCGCGCGCTCCTCCGCCGAGAGTGACTTCCACTCCTCGACCCACGGCGGGCGCGCGGGGAGCGCCGTGCCCGCGGGCACGACGCCGAGCTCGAGCTGCCGCGCGAAGGTGCGCGCGCGCCATTCCTCCCAGCCCATGTCGAAGCGTCCGCGGTAGCGCTCGATGAAAGCGCGCGGCGCCTGGTGTGGCGCGTGCACCGCGCCGGGCGTGAAATACAGGAAGAAGGGCTTTCTCGGCGCGGCGTGGCGCAGGTCCTGGATGTGCCGCATCGCCGTGTCGACGAGATCCTCGGTCAAGTGGTAGCCCTGCTCGGGCGTGCGCGGCGGCGAGACGAAGCCGTTGTCGCGCACCAGCTCGGGGGTCCACTGATTGGTGTCACCCCCGTGAAAGCCGTAGAAGTGCTCGAAGCCCTGCGCGAGCGGCCAGCGCTCGAACGGCCCCGCGGCGGTCTGCTCCCAGCGCGGCGCGAGATGCCACTTGCCGACGGCGAACGTTCCGTAGCCGGCGTCGCGCAGCACGCGCGCCAGTGTCGCGGCGCTCGGCGGGATGCGCGCGTCGTACCCGGGAAAGCCCATCGGGATGTCGGTGAGGAAGCCCATGCCGACGGCGTGGTGATTGCAGCCGGTGAGCAGCGCGGCGCGGGTGGGCGAACACATCGCGGTGACGTGGAAGCGGTTGAAGCGCAGGCCCCGCTCTGCGAGTGAGTCGATCTCGGGCGTCGACACGTCGGAGCCGAAGCAGCCGAGCTGCGCGAAGCCGAGGTCGTCGAGCACGATCACGACCACGTTCGGCGCGCCCGCGGGCGCGCGCGCGTCGCGCGGCTGGACGGCGTGCGACTCGGCGAGCGTACGACCGACGACCGCGCGTTCGCTCACGGCGCGACCTCGAAGAGCGGCTCGAGCTCGCGCTTTACCACTTTGCCCATCGCGTTTCGCGGGAGCGCCGCGACGAGCACGATCTGCTCCGGGACCTTGTATCTCGCGAGTCTCTCGCGCGCAAAGGCCGCGAGCTGCTCGGCGCCCGCGCTCGCGCCCGCGGCGAGCTGCACCGCGGCGACGACGCGCTGACCCAGACGTGTGTCTGGCCGGCCCAGCACGGCGCTGGCCGCGACCGCTGGGTGCTCCGCCAGCACGCGCTCGACCTCCGCGGGATACACGTTCGCGCCGCCGCGCAGGATCAGCTCGTTGCGGCGCCCGCGGATGTAGAGATCGCCGCGCTCGTCGATGAAGCCGAGGTCGCCCGAGTGGTACACGCCGCCGCGCAGCGCCTGCGCGGTCTCGTCGGGCTTGTTCCAGTAACCCAGCATCGGCGTGTACACGCCGGCCCACGGGCCGCGCGTCGCCGGCGCGACGCAGATCTCGCCGACCTCGCCGTCCGGCACGGGTCGATCTTTCTCGTCGAGTATTCGGATCTCCACCTGCGGCACCGCCTTGCCGCAGAGACCCGGCTGCGGCGCGGCAGCGCCGTCGGAGCGAGTCACTGCGGTGGGTGCCTCGGTCATGCCGTAGCCGATCGTGACTTCCTTCCCGAAGCGCTCGCGGTAGAGCGCGCGGAACTCCTCGGGACACTCCGCGCCGCCGACCTCGGGCCGGCGCAGCGACACGAGGTCCTCGCGTCTCACGCCGGGATGCGTCAGCAGGTCGTAGAGGATCGTGGGCACTGCGGCGAAGTGACCGACCCGCTCGCGCCGCACCCATTCGGCCACGCCCTCGGCGTCGATCCGGTCGATGCACACCAGCGCCGAGCCGTCCTGAAAGGCGACGAGCGGCCCGAGCACCATCAGGTTCAGGATCGTGAGCGGCAGCAACACGCCTTGGCGCAGCTCGGGACCGTACGTGCCCGACGCAGCCGCCACCGCGCCCGGCAGCAGCAGGTTGTGGTGACTGTGCACGGCGCCCTTCGGGAAGCCGGTCGTGCCGCTCGTGTAGGCGATCGCGGCCGGCGCGTGCGGATCGAGCTCGAGCGCGGGCCGGGTCTCGTCGCCCGCGCGCGCGAACGAGCCCGGTGCGACTTCGACCGCGCTCGCGAGGTCGGGAAGTGACTCTCTCTGCGCTGCAAGTGACTCGAGCACGTCCGCGGGCGCGAGGAACACGCGCGCGCCGGAGTCGCGCAGGCAGTAGGCCTTCTCCGGCGCGGCCAGCGGCTTCGAGATTCCCACCCAGATCGCCCCGAGCCGCGCCGTGCCGAGAAACGCGATCACGATGTCGACGTCGTTCGGCAGACACGCGGCGACGCGATCGCCCTTGCGCACGCCCAGCGCCGCGAGCGCATGGGCGGCGCGATTCGCCGCGCGGTCGAGCTCGCCGTAGCTGAAGCGACCGCTGCGCCCGACCAGCGCGAGTCTCTCGGGCGCGCGCGCCACCGGCGCGTCCAGGACGTGCGCGATGGTCAGCGCGCGGACCGGAGTCACGGCCGCATGTACCAGCCGCCCGAGACGTTCAGCGCTTCGCCGGTGATGAAGCCCGAGCGGCGGTCCGAGGCGAGAAACATCACGGCCTCGACGATGTCTTCCGAGCGCCCGTATCTGCGCATCGGCGTTGCGGCGATGAGTGGCCGGAAATCCGCGTCGAACTTCTCGACGAAGCGAGACCAGATGAGCCCCGGCGCGATCGCGTTGCAGCGGATGCCGTGCGGGCCGACTTCGTGCGCGATGTTGCGAGTCAGTGCGAACATCGCCGCCTTCGCAGCCGCGTACGCGGGCTCGCCGTCCTTCTCGTTCGGGTTCCCGATCCAGCCCGCGACCGACGAGATGTTCACGATGTTGCCGCGCTTGCGCGCGACCATGCCGCGCAGCACGCGCTGCGCCAGGAAGAAGTTCGCGGTGAGCGATACGTCGATCGTGCGGTCCCAGTCACTCATCTCGTAGCCGACGATCTTGCCGAGCTTGTTCTCCGCCGCGTTGCACACGAGCAAGTCGATCCCTCCGAGGCGTGTCTCGATCTCGGCGAGCATCGCGTCGACTCGATCGCGGTCTGCGATGTCCAGATGGAAGTCGAGCACCGCCGCGCCCGTTTCCTTGCGAATCTTCTCGGCCATCTCGCGATTGCGGCGCTCGTGCAGATCGCAGATGGCGACCGACGCGCCCTCCTGCGCGAAGCGCAGCGCCGTCGGCCCGCCGATGCACGCGCCGCCACCGCCCGTCACGAGCGCGACGCGGCCTTCGAACTCGGGTGACTCGCTCACGCGTTTCCCACCAGGTGCATCGCGTTCTCGCGCATCAGCTTCACGACGTCGCCGGGCGCGAACTGCTTCTGGATGCCCGCGATGAACTCCTCGGGGTGCGGCACGCACTCTGCGTGCGGATAGTCGGAGCCGAACACCACGTGCTCCACGCCGAGCAGCTCCGCGAGCGCCTTGTGGTCTTCCTCGTGATACGGATTCACCCAGACGTGCTCCTTGAAGATCTCGCTCGCGCGGCCGTGCACGCGGCCGCCGATCCACGGGCCGTTGCGCCCCATGCCCTTCATCTTGTCCATGGCCTTCAGCAGATAGGGAACCCAGAGTGACCCGTTCTCGACGGACAGCACCTTGACGTTCGGGAAGCGCCCGAAGAAGTTGCCCATGATCAGCGCCACGATCGTGTCCATGATCGGGCGGTCGCCGTACATGCACACCCACTGGAAGGCCGACTGGTGATGCGACGCGGGATTCGCCGACTCACCCCAGTGAGTCGAGATCATCTCGTTGTAGCCCGCTTCGCCCACGTGATAGGCGATCGCGAGCTTCGCCTCGTTCGCGAGTGACCAGACCCGGTCGAAGATCGGGTCGGCGGGCGAGTGACCGCCCGCGGGGCCGGTGCGCACGTTGATGATGCGCGCGCCCTTCGCCAGCACGTCTTCCAGGTCGCGCAGCGCCTCCGCCGGATCGAGCAGCGAGATGACCGGTGACGCAAAGATGCGCCCCTTCCAGGCGTAGCCCCAGGTCTCGTCGAGCCAGCGGTTGAACGCGCGCAGGTTCGCGTAGGAGAGCGCGACGTCGTCGCGCAGGAAGTGCTCGACGCAGACGCCCAAGGTCGGGAAGAGGAACGCCGCCTCGACGCCCTGCTCGTCCATGCGCGCGAGCCGCGCGTCGCGCTGCTGGAACGCCGGGTCCATCGGGATCTCGACGGCCTCGGGCTCGACCAGGCGGTCGCTGCCGAGTGACTTCAGAAACTCGCGCAGCGAGCCGGGACGCACCGTCTTGTCGAAGCTCGCGAACGTGTCGTCGAGAAAGTGGAACTCGCGGTCGCCGATCCAGATCTGGGGTCGGCCGTTCGTCTCGACCACCCGCACCGCGCCGCCCCGATGGCGCGGCTCGATGTAGCGCGTGAAGGCGTCGCGCGGCTCGTAGTAGTGATTGTCGCCGTCCCAGATCCCGAAACCGAGCGGTGTCATGCGTACTTACCGAGAAACTCGCGGAGCGCCGCGTTGAAGGGCTTGGGGTGAGTCACGTTGGGCGCGTGCGCCGCGCCCTTGATGACCACGAGATCCTTGCAGTCGGCGAGGCCCGCCTCGAGCCCCTTCGCCGTGGCGAGATCGAAGGCCTGGTCCGCGCTGCCGTGAATCACGAGCGACGGGCACTTGATCTCGGGCAAGTGGTGCAGGAACTCGTCGCGGCCCAGCACGGTGTCCCAAGTGTGTGCCGTCTCGGACGGCGGCTTGGAGATCCACTTCCCGAGCCACACCGAGGCGTCGTACTTCTTGCCGAACAAGAGCTCGGCCATGTTGGTCGCGACCTCGCCCACCGGCCCGTGCTCGATCCACTCGTCCGCCGTCGCGCGATACTGCTCGTTGACTTCGGGCGAGAACGCCGCCGCCGCGGTGTCGACGAGCACGAGCGCGCGCACGCGCGTCGGGTACTTCCAGGCGGCCCGCATCGACAGGAAGCCGCCCTGCGACATGCCGACCAAGGTCGCCGCCGGGATGTTGAGCTGGTCGAGCAGTGCGATGCAGTCACTGGCCGAGTCGTAGTAGTCGAACGACCCGAGACACTCGCTCATGCCGTGACCGCGCTCGTCCCAGGTGATGCAGCGGAAGTCCGAGGAGAGCTCTTCGACCTGCGCCTCCCACATCGTGTGATCGAGCAGGAAGCCGTGACTGAAAACGATGGGGCGCCCACGCCCGCCGGAATCCTCGAAATACAGGTGATGTCCGTTGATGATCGCGAAAGGCATTACACGAACTCCGGCATGATTTTGGTTGCGAAGAGCTCGAGCTGTCGGTCCTGCACGTGGCGCGGCGTCGTACCCTGGTAGAAGAAGTTCCAGGAGAGCCACTCCAGATTCCCGTCGCCGTGACACTTCACGAGCTTCTCGAAGTGCCGCTTCACCTGATCGACCGTGCCACAGATCTGATAGCCCTTTTCGATCATGCGCTGCGTCGCGGCCTCGTTGCTCTTGAAGAGCAACGGGCGGCAGTTCGGGTCGTCCTCCGGATTTCGGAACAGCTCGAGGAACCCGAAGCGGCCGAAATACTCCTGGTAGTCGTGACCCGTCGTGCGCGCCGCGAGCTCGAACGCTTCGTCGTACGTGTCGCCGATCGTGATCGCTCGCACCGCCCCGCAGTTCTCGCCGAGCGCGACCTCGCGCCCGTTCTCCGCGGACACGCGCTGATACTCGCTGCACATCGTCAGGAACTTCTGCGGGTCCGACTCCCAGATCCACGGCAGCCAGCCGTGCTTCGCGCAGTTCAAGAGCGACGGCATGCCGCCAGTGACTGGAACCCAGATCGGCGGGTGCGGCTCCTGATAGGGACGCGGGCAGACACCGATCTTGCGGATCACGTCGTCGTCGTCGATCTCACCGGGCGCGCCGAACTTGCGCGTGTAGCCGGGCGCGCCCCAGCCGACGATGCCGTCGTGCGGATAGGGCACTTGAAAGTATTTGCCCTTGTGCTCGAAGGCGTCGTTCGTCCACGCCTTCAGCAGGATCTCGACGTTCTCGTCGTAGCGCTCGCGGTTCGCGCGGTCGACGTCGTCGCCCATGCCCGTGGCGATCGGCGCGCCCTGCCCCAGCACCTGCATCCAGCGCTTCTGGTAGCCGCGCGCGAACGCCACGGCGACACGGCCCTGTGTCAGCTGGTCCAGGATCGCGAGATCCTCGGCGACTCGGATCGGGTTCGCGCTCGTCATCACGATCGACATCGGCGCGAACTTGATGCGCTTCGTGCGCGCCGCGAAATCCGCGAAGAGCAGGATCGGATTCACGGAGAGCTCGTTGCCCTCGGTGTGAAAGTGGTGCTCGGTGGTCGAGAACGCGTCGATGCCGAGCTGGTCCGCCGTGATCGCGAGATGGCGCAGCTCCTCGAGCATCATCTGATAGCGCTCGGTCGAGCGCCCGATCGGCCGCAGCCGCTCGCGCTCCTCGAGCGTCGCGGGCACCGCGGGCATGGCGAACAGGTCGATCTTCAAAACGGGCTCCTTGGTGTGCTCAACAGAAGCGCTCCCGGATCCACGGGACGATCCGGTCGAGCGCGGCATTCTGGCCGCTGCGGTCGCGCATCCCGCTCGGCCCGTAGCCGAGATGATCGCCCGAGACGCGGTGGATTTGTTTGTCGGTCGCGGGCGAGCGCTCGAAGATCGCGTCGGTCTGGTTCGAGAAGACGGCGTTGTCGCCGAGATACGCGACGACCAAGGTAGGCAACGCGAGCTTCGGCAGACAGTCCAAGGTCGACGCCCGCGATGCGTGTCCCGACCAGGTCGAGAGCCAGGCGCGCGGCGTCTGGTACTTGCCGAAGCCGGACTCGAGGTAGTTGAAGACGTCGGGCCGCGGCGAGAAGAACGAGCCGATCGCGCGCTCGGAAGGCTGGAGAGAGAGATCGGTGTAGGCGGGGCTCGCCTCGGTGCGGTGGATCGCCAGGTAGCGGCCGACGAACGCGCGCCGCTCGATGCGCTGGCGCTCCGCGAACGGGAGTGACTCGATGTCCGGAGCGCCGAGCTTGCGCAGCCAGTGATTCCACTCCGCTACGAAGCCGCGCGCTACCGCGTCGATGCGCGCGACGCGCGCGCCCTGCGCCGCTGCGTAGCGCGCGAGAAACTCGCCCGAGTACTTCGACGACTCGGGCAGAGGGCGGAAGCCGTTCGCCGGCTCGTACATGTCGAGCTCGGGATCGATCGAGAGCGGGTCGCTCTCGTCGACGACCGAGGGATCGATGATCGAGAGCATGAGCTTGCCCTGACCCAGGTGAGTCGCGAGCTGCACCAGTCCGTCGGCCGGCGGCAGGTCGAGCTTGTTCAAGTCGCACGGATCGCCCGCCGCGGTGTCTTCGAGCCGCCCGGGCGGCGCCGTCGCCGCCTGTGACTGGTAGAAGCTGTAGAGCGCGCCGCCGCCGCTGTTCCCGACGAGCACGATCCTGGCGAAGCCGCGCTCGCGCAGGCGGCGGATCGCCGCGGCCACGTCGAGGATCAGCCGCTCGTGGATCAGGTTCACGTCGTTGTTGATGAAGCGGCCCGCTTGGCCGAAGGTCGCGACGCCCGCCTCCAGCAGCCGCGGCATCGCGTAGTGGCGCTGCATGTCGCCGCGGGGATGCATGAGGAGCGCGACGCAGCGCTCGCCGCCGCGCGTGAACAGCGTCCCGTGTGACTCGCCGCCGTCCTCGGCGACGAGCGGCATCGGCTCCGTGCGCACGCCGTCGGGCAGCTTGTCGAACGACCAGAGACTCGGTCCGGCGGCCGGGTAGCGCGCGAGCTGTGGGAACGCCATGACTTACTTCGCGTCCTTGCGCACGGTGAGCTGCACGTGGTCGCGCTTCGCGGCCATCGCCTCCGGCGCGACGCTGAGCGGGCGGACACAGTCGACGTTCACGGCCTGGATGTCGTTCGTGCCGATCTCCGACCAGAACTGCTCGGCCATCTGGCGCGCCGCTTCTCCGGGGCCGTGCACGGCTCCGCGCGGATGCCACATGATCGTCGTGCCCTCCATCGGCTGGCCCGCGATGCTGCCGGCGTGCAGGAAGCCTATCTCGTCGTAGTCCACGTTGCGGTGGTAGTAAGGCAGGCGCGAGGCTTCGCGGTCGCGCTGCATCGGGCTGGGCACGAAGTTACACAGCACCCAGCCGTCGGCGCAGAAGAGTCCGAACGCGGACGGCGGCACGTGATTGCGATCGGCGGTGACCGGCCGGAAGTCCGTGTTGTGGAAGCGGAACGGGAACAGGTCGCCCTTCCAGCCGACGACGTCGAAGGGATGCTGCGGATAGAAGAACGCAGTCACTCGGCCGGCGCGCTTCACGCGCACCTCGTACTCGGCGCGGCCGTCGCCCTGCATCGCCTTGGGCTCGGGCACGGTGATCACGTCGGGGTCGTAGGGGTTGTGGCGACCGAGATTCGGATGCTCGATCAAACCGATCTCGTCGCGTGACTCGAGGTGCAGGAAGTAGTTGTCCTTCGTGACCGGGACGACGCGGTGAGTGACTCCTTTCGGCAGCACGAGATAGTCGCCGGGCCGGAACTCGAGCGGGCCGAACTCGGTCTCGAACGTGCCCTCGCCGCGGTGCACGAACCAGAGCTCGTCGGCGTCGGCGTTGCGCGCGAAGTACGGCATCGGCTCGCTGCGCCGGCTCGCCGAGACGACCAGGTCGTCGTTCCAGAACAATCGCGTCGCCGCACCGCTGGCGCTGGTGCGGTCGGTCGTGTCGACTCTCTCGCCGTCGACGTCGCCGGGCGCGAAGTCACCTTCTACGCGCACCCAGCCCGTGGGCTCGTTCAAGCGGTACAGATTGGCGACGCGGCCGTGGAAGCCGCCGCGGCCGAGCTCCTCCTCCTTCAGGCCCTTCGGCACGGCGACGTGCGCCTGCCGCGGAGTCTGGCCTTTGGCAAGGTGGATCCAGGAGTTCTTCATGTGAACAGCACGTCGTGCGCGTACTTCGTGTCGACGTACTCCTTCACCGCGGCGATCTTCCCGCGCTTGAGCTTGAACACGAAGTGATAGTGATTGCGGTAGTCACGGCCCTTCGCGGTCTTCGCGGAGAGCACGAATTGCACGCAGACCGTGTTGCCTTCGGCGACCATCTCCTGGACGTCGATCACCATCGGCACGGTCGGATCGTAGAGACCGACGCCGCTGCCCATGAGCTCGAGCACCTTGGCCTTGCCCTCGTAGGTGCCGGCCATGTCGGAGCCCGGCGGTACCCACCAGGTGACGTCGTCCGCGAGCATCTCCGGAAGCCGCGGGTCACCGGTGCTGATGCGCTTGAAGTAGGTCTTGATCAGCTTCTTGGCTTCGGCTGCGGCCATCTCTTGGCTCCCCTCGGCGCGCTTCGAGGAACGCACGGATCCGATCCGCGGCGCCACACGGATCAGTGTAATCCGAACCGAGCGAGAGCATCGGAAGCTCCGGCGGAATGACCCGCTCGTCGCTCCAGCCTGGGATCTCGGGCGGCGCGCCCGCGAGCGCGATCACGCCCGCGAGCAGCTCCGGAAACGCGAGCGCGGCGCCGAGCGCCAGGGTCGCCCCCTCGCCGTGACCGACGAGGAAGAGCGGCGCGCCGCCGCCCGCGTGCAACTCGTGCGCAAGTGACTCAAGCTGCGCGAGGCTGTCGCCGAAGCTCGCGGGCTCGGGCCGGCCGAGATCGTCGCGCCGGAACCACGAGTAACCCGCGTACGCGCGCCAGCGCGGGTCGGCCGGCGCGGCGCTGCCGTGGAAGGGATCGCGCGCGCGCGGCGCCTGCAGCGCGACGGCGTCGCAGTCGAGCGCGAGCGCGGCCGTGAGCGCGAGCAGCTCGGAAGAGTCCGCCCCGTCGGCGTGCAGCGCGACCAAGGTCCCGTGCGCGCGCGGCGAGCGCAGCTCGCGGCGCACGAGCTGGCTGCGCGCGCTCACGCCAGCTCCTTCACCGGCTCGCGCGCCGCGTTCTCGCCCGCGATACACCCGAAGGTGACGGCCGGCCCGAGCGTGCCGCCGCCCGCGTAGTAGTACGGCCCGGTCGGCGACGCGATGCAGTTGCCCGCGCCGAAGAGCCCCGGGATCGGCTTCCCGAATGAGTCGAGCACGCGCCCGCTCCGGTCGATCACCGGCCCGCCGTTGGTGTCGAGGGTGCCCGCCGCGAGAATGATCGCGTGGACCTCGCCCGTCTCGCGGATCGGATGCAGGGTGACGTTCTTCGTCGGCAGGGCGTGCCTCGTGCCGGGATTCGCGAACGACCAGATCTTCGCGTGCCAGTCGCGGTCGTAGACGCTCGCGCCGCGCAGAAACTCGGGGTCGACGCCGCGCGCGGCGTCGGCGTTAAACTGCTTCACCGTGCCGGCTAGTGACTGCGCGAAGCCGGGGTCGAGTCGCACGCCGCCGGTTCGGCCCGCGAGCTCCGCGAGCCGCGCGTCGAGTGTCTTGCCGAGCGCCGCCAGGCTCGGCGCGCTGATCACGTACGGAGCGCTCGTGCCCGGGGCCGGCAGCGGGAACCGGCCGCCGAAGAGCTCGGCCGTGCGCTGGTCGTAGATCATGAACAGCAGCAGGTTGGCCCACTCGTGGCGCACCGGATCCCAGGCGTAGTGCGCGCGGGTGCGCTCGTTGTAGTTCGACTTCTCGTCCACGACGCGCCGGCCGAAGCGGTTCACCAGGATCATGCTGTCGCCCGGCGGCATGAAGACGTCGTCCGGCGTCGACGAGAACTGCAGCGCCTGCTCGAGCACGATCTGCGCGCGCCAGGCGCTGGGCATGTTGCCGAGCTTCGCGCCGAGTGACTCGGCGATGCGCACGAAGTCACCTTCGTTCGTCGGCACCGCGCAGCCGCCGAACACCGGGCCCGGCTGGAAGCGCCGCACGAGCTCCGCGTCGTGCGTGAAGCCGCCGCTCGCGAACACCACGCCGCGCCGCGCGCGCAGGCGCAAGGTCGCGCCGCCCAGCTTCTGCACTTCGAGCCCCACGAGCTCACCGCGCGGATTCACGAGCGCGCGCACCGCGCGGTGGCCCATCAGCACGGAAACCTTCTTGGCGTCGAGGCCCGCGCGCAGCTGGCGGACCATCTCGTCGCCCAGGCCGAACGAGCCGTCACTCCTTCGGGCCCAGTAGCGCCGGTCGACGAGCTTCGTCGCGTTCGGCGGCTCGAAGTAGTCCGGCATCGGCCCTGCGAGTGAGTCGGCCGCCATCGAGACGAGCGCGCCCATCTTCTCGAGACCGACCACCGCGTCGGCGCCGCGGTCGTAGAAGGTCTCGATCAGCTCGTACTCGTTCTGCGGCAGGCCGTAGCGGGGCTTCTCCTCGCCGTAGAGCAGCGGATACGACGCGCGGCACATCGCGCGCAGAGTCACTTCCCGCGGCTCCTTCAGCCCCTTCGCGCGCTCGATGGGGTGATTCGGGATCCAGTACACGCCGCCCGACTTCGCGGTCGTCCCGCCGAACACCGGGCCTTTCTCGAGCACGACGACCTGCGCGCCATTCGCGCTGGCATAGAGCGCGGCGGTCGCGCCCGCGGCGCCGCTGCCGACGACGGCGACGTCGGTCTCGACGTCGAAGACGGGCAAGTCACCCGACGGGCTCGCCGAGACCGTCGCGGTCGCGCAGGCGGCCGCAGTGAGTGCCGCGCCGGCCGCACCCGCGAGATTGAGGAAGTCGCGGCGCGAGACTCCACCCCCGGCCGCGCGCGCCGGGTCTGTCTCGTTCTCGGGGGGCATCGCGTCCTCGCTCTCTCGAGCTACTCCGCCTCCGCCCAGTCCTTCGAGTAGAACTGGCGACACCAGCGGCGGAACTCCGCGATCGGACCGTCGCCGTCACAGAGCATGGGCTTCGCCCGGAAGCGCTTGTTCTCCCAGATCTCGAAGTCCTGCGTGATCGCGTTGGACTGGTCGTCCATGTAGGCCTTCAGGAGCTGCAGCGTCTCTTCCTCGCTGCGGCCGTCCTTCTTGCCGATGATCGCGGTGCGGAAGTGCGTGTGGTCCTCGTCGATCGGAGTGAGTCCGGTCGAGATCACCGTGGTGAACATGCCCGTGTAAGTCAGGAAGTTGTACCCGAGACCCCAGTTCTGGGCCTCCATGTACAGGTTGTCACTGACTCCCATCGTGGAGACCTGCTTGGTCGTGCCGATGTTCCAGAAGAACATCTTGCCGTCGAACTTGTGACTCTTCTCGGGCGGCATGTCCATCATGTGCACGCTGTGGAAGTGCGGCCAGTCGATCGCGTTCTCCATGATGTCCTGGGGGCAGGTCTTCACGGTCCACTCGTACTTCTGCCAGGTGCGCGTCCAGCCCGAGTCACCCCACTCGCTGAGTGTTGGGATCTGGAAGTCGGGCGGCTTCCCCTCTTCGTGGTACCAGACGAAGATCCCGCCGTTGCGCTCCGACACCGGCCAGGATCGAACCTCGGCCTTCGCGGGGATCTTGTTCGCGTAAGGCACCTGCACGCACTTGCCGGCGCCGTTGAACTTCCACGCGTGGAAGGGGCACTGCAGGTCGCTGCCGATCACTTTTCCGCCGCGGCCAAGGTGCGCGCCCAGGTGCGGACAGTACGCGTCGAAGACGTGCGGCTCGCCGTCCTCGCCGCGGTACGCGACCAGCTCGCGGCCGAGATAGTGCAGTGGCCGCACCTCTCCGCGCGCGAGCTCGTCCGAGTAGAGCAGCAGATACCAGCTGTTCGCGAAGCCGAACGGAAAGCGCGCCATGTCGGATCCCTCCACTGGACTTCACACTGGACTTCACACTGGACTTCACACGCCTGGGCATCGCAGGCCTGGACTTCGCAGGCGTGCGGGTAGAAAATTAGAACACGTTTCATCCGACCATGACAAGCGGGTAGCACGCGATGGCTGAACGGCTTCGGGGCAAGGTTGCGCTGGTCACCGGCGCGGGCTCGGGCATCGGACGCGCGATCGCGCTGCGCTTCGCGGCCGAGGGAGCCGCAGTCGTGGTGAACGATCTCGTCGCCGACTCGGCGCAGCGCGTGGTGAAGGAGATCGAGGCCGCGGACGGCCGCGGGCGACCGTTCCCCGCGGATGTCTCGGACTCGCGCCAGGTCGAAGCCGCGGTGCGCTTCGCGATCGCTCAGTTCGGCCGACTCGACGTGTTGGTGAACAATGCGGCGGCGGTCGTGCCCGGCGCAGTCGAGAGTCTCTCCGACGCGGACTGGCGCCGGACTCAGAGCGTGACACTGGACGGTGTCTTCTACGGAATGCGCGCGGCGCTGCCGGTGATGGCCGCACAGGGGAGCGGCGCGATCATCAACATCTCCTCCGGCGCAGCCGTCGCGGGCGAGCCCGGGCTCGGCGCGTACGGCGCGGCGAAGGCCGCGATCGTGAACCTGACGAAGACCGCCGCGGTCGAGAATGCGGCGCGCGGCGTGCGCATCAACACGATTCTCCCCGGCCCGATCGAGACACCGCCGCTGCTCGCCGCCGTCGACGCGACCGGCGGCCGCGCCGGCTGGGAGCGACAGATTCCCTGCGGCCGCCTCGGCAGGCCCGAAGAGATGGCCGCGGTCGCCCTGTTTCTCGCCTCCGACGATGCGTCGTACGTGCACGGCGCCGCGATCATCGCCGACGGCGGCGTCGCAGCGCGCACGAACAGCCCCAGATTCTGACTGCGGCGTAGCCGCAAGCGAAGCGCCCAGCGAGGCGCAGCCGAGCGAAGGCGGGTGGCGCTCGGCCGCCCGAGCGCCGGCCCCCGCAAGTACTGAGTCACCGGGGCGGGATGGGATCGAGCTTTCCGATCACGGGCCGGAGCGCGAGGTCGTCGAAGTAGACCGAGCCCGAGGCCTCGCGCAGCAGGGCGAAGGCGCCCGCATCCGCGGCTCCAGCCGTCGTGGTCCAGCAATCCGCCTGCCACGCGGCGGGCTCGGACCCGCCGAAGCGCCACAGCTTCGCGCGCAGTCGCGTCAGGCTCGCGGCGCGCGTGACTCGAAAGCGGAACGCGGACCAAAGCCACCCCGACGGCAGCGAGGGGATCGGAACGGTGCCGGCCGAGCAGGTGAGCGCCGGCTCGTTGCGCGCGCCGATCGTCCAGCCTACCGACGCATTTTGGTGTAGAGTGAAGTACTGGCGCGAGGCATCGCTCCGGGTCACGCGGGCGGCGATGCCCGCGCCCGCGTCGCCGCTGGTCCAGAGGCGCCCCGAGATCTCGTACGATCCCCAGGCCGCGCTCTCGGCTCCGGTGTAAGTCGACGCGACCATGCCCGAAGCCGCGGCCGTGCCGAACGCGGGGTCGTTGGCGCCGAGGTAGGCGATCGCGAACAGGTCGGTGCCGGTCGTCGTCCGACTGTCGCCGCGCGAGTCGGCGAATCCGGGCACGTGGACGCCCGGGGCATAGGTTCCGAAGTTACTCTGCCAGAGCGGCGCGCCGAGCGTCTCGACGCGCGGCGCGACGTTCAGCCGATTCGAACGCACTGATTCTACGCCGCGCGCGTCGTAGGCCGTCATCTCCACGCTGTACGAGAGCGTCGGATCGAGACCGGCGAGCCAGTAACTCGCGTTGCCGCCCGCACCGACGTCGGCTGCGCCCACGTCCATCGACGCGCCCGCGATCGCCCCCGTCGTCTGAGGCGCCCAGTACACCTTGTACCCGGTTGCGGCGCCCGCCGACGGCAGAAAGCGGACGAGGACCGCATCACCTCGGGCGACCGTGGAGAGCACGAGCGCTCCCACGAGGCAACAGACGTGAACCCACGGCAACGGCAGACGCAGCAGCAGCATTACGGCCCCCCCAAGTGATGCGGACGAGGGGAGCTTCGGCATTCGGGCGCGACGTTGCAGTGACTCTGCTCACCCGCACGACGTGAGCCGAGTCACTCTTCGTCGCGACCGACGAGAACACGGGGGCTAGGGTTCGTCGGCGGGACCGAAGAGTCCGAGGAACGCGCGAGCAACGCTTTCGTTCACTCGATGCGGCTCGCGCGCCGTCGAGGCGGGCGCGTCGTCGAACGCCGACGTCGGCGGCTCGAGCTCTTGCGGCGCGCCGTCGAGCCACTCGTCGAGGCGCTCCAGCAGCTTTTCGACGTCGGCGACGCGCGCCGCGACGCGCGCGCGGTGCGCTCGCACTTTTTCGAGCGACGCGGCGCTGTCCGGCGCGCGCATCACCTCGACGACCTCCGGCAGCGGCATCTCGAGCGCGCGCAGCAGGCGCACGCGCAGCGCGTCGGGAAGCTGCTCGGCCCGGTAGTAGCGATACCCGCTCTCGCGGTCGACGCTCGCGGGCAGGAGCAGTCCCTGACTCTCGTAGTGCCGCAGCGCGCGCACGGTGAACCCCGCGAGCTGCGCGAAGCGACCGATGGGAATGAGGGAGCTCAAGTGAGCACTCGCTGCACCCGACTCACAGAGACGCGTACAGCGCGGCGAGCAGGGCGCGCGGGCGTGGATCGACGAGCCAGAGTCCCGTGTGCATGCGATTCATCACGTAGCCGAAGCCGATGCGCGCCTCGGGATCGGCGAGGCCGAGTGACCCGCCCGCGCCGCCGTGGCCGAACACTCGCGGGTTCGGACCGAGCGGCTCTTGATCGGGCGGCATCATGAAGCCGAGCCCGAAGCGAGTCACCATCGGGAGCACGGCGTCCTGTCCCGACGACTGCACGACGCGCGCGCGCTCGATCGCGTCGCGACCCAGCAAGCGGACCGAGTCGAGCTCGCCGCCCTGCGCGAGCGCCGCATAGATGCGCGAGAGCGCGTGCGCGGTCGTGTGTCCGTTCGCTGCGGGCAGCTCCGCGGCGCGCCAGTCACGCGAGTTCGCGCTCATCGAGAACAGCGGCGGGTTCGCGAACGCCTTCGCCAACATGCCCTCGGGTTCCTTCGCGATGATCTCGAGCATGTTCGGACCGCCGCTCACCGCGACCGGTCCCTGCACGAGATCCGCCGTGCGCGCGTCGAGCTCGGCGGGCAGCCCGATCCAGAACTCGGCGCCGAGCGGCGCGGCGACGTGCTCGCGCACGTAGCGCCCGATGCTCATCCCGGACGTGCGCCGCACCAGCTCGCCGACGAGCCAGCCGAACGTGAGCGCGTGATAGCCGTGCTTCGTTCCCGGGGTCCACCACGGCTTCTGCTCCGCGAGGGCGGTGGTCATCTTCGTCCAATCGAAGATGTCCGCCGGCGCGAGCGGCTTCGCGATGGCGGGCAAGCCGGCCCGGTGACTCAGCAGCATGCGCACCGGAATCTCGGCCTTGCCGTTCTGCGCGAACTCCGGCCAGTATCTCGCGACGGGCGCGTCGAGATCGAGCTCGCCGCGCTCGATCAGCTGGTGCGCGCACAGCGCAGTGACTCCCTTCGTGGTCGAGTACACGTTCGCGAGCGTGTCGCGGCGCCAGGGCTTCCCGCCCTCCTTGTCCGCGAACCCACCCCAGAGATCGACGACCAGGCGCCCGTCGAGATAGATCGCGAGACCCGCGCCCAGCTCTGCGCCGCTCGCGAAGGACGCCTCGAAGACCTCGCGCACGCGCTTGAAGCGCGCGTCGCACTGACCCTGGAGCTCGACCGTCGCCATCGCCGTTCCCTCCGTGATTCGAACCGGGTCCGGCGATTCTACGCTCTCGCTAGCGCAGCTTCCGAATGACGTTCTCGGCGTATTCCTCGAGGTAGCGGCGCTTCTGATCGAGGCTCGACGTCGGACCGAGCGTGTACAGGAACGGGTAGCTGACCGTGCCGTGCGCGCCTTGGTCTTCGAGCCGGCGCAGCACGTCGGCGTCGGGCGGCGTAGTGAGCGGGACGATCGCCTCGAACGGCTCACGCGTGCGGCCGGCGTCGGCGCGCAAGCGCGCGAGCTCGGCGAGATCGCGCGAAGCCTGCTCGGGGTCCGTGCCGGTGCCGAGCCAGCCGTCGGCCAAGCGCGCGGTGCGGCGGAGCGCGGCGGGGCTCGCGCCGCCAACGTAGATGGGGACGCTGCGAGCCGGCGCGGGACTCATCTGCATCCGCGGGATGTCGAAGAAGCGGCCGTGATACTCGGCCATGCCCGGCTTCCAGAGCTTTCGCAGTACGGCGATCATTTCATCGAAGCGCGCGCCGCGCGTGTGGAAGTCGACGCCGAGCTGGTCGAACTCCTCCTTCATCCAGCCCGCGCCTGCGCCCAGGACGAAGCGGCCGCGGGTGAGCACGTCCAGCGTCGCGCACGCCTTCGCGACCTCGACCGGGTGCCGCAGCGGCAGGATGTAGACCATGGTCGCGAAGCGCAGCCGGGAAGTGACTGACGACATCGCGGCGACGGTGGAGAACGGCTCGGGCCAGGGTGTCTCGGCGTGGAACGCGGGTACACCGTCCGGTGTGTAGGGATACTTCGAGGCGATCTTCTCGGGATGGAACAGGTGATCCGAGACGAGAATCCCCTCGAAGCCCGCCTGCTCCGCGAGCTTTGCGATCTCGACCAGCTGCTCGGGCTCGCTGAACGACACGGCCTGCCAGAACTTCATGGCGTCTTCTTTCGTTTGCCCGACTTCGCGGGCGAAGTGACTGCGATCGGATTCGGCGACGGACTGTAGATGCGGTCGCCCTCCTTCGAGCCGTCGAGGTTCGAGGCGTTCCCTGCGGCGAAGAAGGCGATGCGCCCCGTGGAAGCGGCGGGCGCGATCCAGTCGAAGCTCCACTGGCGTCCACCCGCCTCGCCGACGCCGGTGCCATAGTACGAGTGACTCACGTAGGCGCGCCCGGCGACGGTGCCGTGAATCAGCTCGGTGTTCGGCGTGTCGGTGATGACGAACTGGCCGGCGCCGGTCCACTTCGACGCCGAGACCGCGGTGAGCTGAAAGCCCCAGCGGCGGCGCTCCTCGTCGGGATGGCGCAGCTCGACGGTGAGCGTGTAGCGCTGGCCCGCGACGTAGCGCTCGGGTACACCGGAAAGCGTCAGCTTGCCGCGGCCGTCGGAGTTGAGCGGAAAGCCGGTGTGACACGAGGTGCACACGGGCTCCGCCGCGAAGCCGCCGCCCTTCGGCACGCCCGTCGTCCCCGGCTGCGGCCCCGTCGACGATGCGAGCGCGGCGAGCGCGGGAAGGAGCGCGAGCGCCGCGAGCCAGATCCTCTTCAACGAACGTCCCTTCCCCCGCCGGAAGCGCGGCGCGCGATTCTAGAACGGCAGCCCGTAGTCGAGCCAGATGCCGAAGTCGTACGCGAGCCGCATGCCCGCGCGCTCCATGTTGTTCTGACTCGTGCCCCCGAACGCGGTCTGCGTGGTGACGATGCGGCAGCCGCGGTCGTGAGCGTCGCGCCAGCGGCGCGCGATCAGCGCGCTCTGCGCGCCGCGGCCGCGCGCCTCGGGCAGCGTCGCCGACATGCACAGATAGGCGACTTCGCCGTGCACGTAGAGCGCGGAGCACGCGACCGGCGCGCCGTCGGCGAGCGCGACGTAGCGCTGGAACTCGGGCACCGTGAACCACGCCGCACGAATCCGCTTCTCGTCGGGCCACAGAAATTCGGGCAGCGAGAAGCCGCGCGCCCAGAGCTCGAGATACAAGTCGAGCTCGCCGAGCGGCGAGGGGCGAACTTCGATCCCGCTCGCGGGCGGCGCGATGCGCGCGTCGATCGGCGCGTAGAGCATCGCCTCGAAGCGCTCGAGCCCGACGCGCTCACTCGCAAGCGCGACCGCGAGCGCCGACGTGAGCTCCGCGGGGCCGATCTCGAAGCGCGCGCGGATGCCGTGCGCGCGGTAGAAGGCCAGCGTCTCGCGCAAGGTGCGAGCGTCGGGATGCTCGAGCCCGACGACGCGGTTGTACCACTCCACGAGCGGCACCTTGCGCGCGATCGTCGCGGTCGAGCGGCCGAAACGCCGCACCTCGATCTCGAACGGGTTGCCCTCGATCGCAGCCGCGGCGCGCATGCCCTCGACGTGCAGCGCCTCGTGCGCGGCGGCGAGGCGGCGCGCGAGCGCGATCGACGTGACCGGTGCCGAGCTCATGACTCTCTCGTCACTATACGCGACCGCCGACGCCGCACTGAGTCAGGACCTCGGTCGCGAAGCTGCCCGGCGGGAGCGCGAGCTCGAGCCAGACGACGTCGCCGTCGAGCTCGAGTCGCGGCGCTTCGAGAAACGGAACCACCAGCTCGCGGCGATCCCCGGGGCTCGCGAGCGGCCCGCCGCCGTCGAACCAGCGCCAGTCGACGTCGGCGGCCGCGCTCCAGTGACGCTCTTCTGTGTCGACCTCGGGCGAGGGAGCATACGCGTCGGGGCCCGGCAGCGGCCCGGTCGCGAAGACCTCGAGCCGGCCGGGCGCGGCGCGCTCGTTCGCGGAATCGACGTCGGCAGCGGAGCAGCGGAAGAGTCCGCCGCCGCGCCTGCGCAGCACGTCGCCGGGCCGGACCCGGTGAGTGAGTCCCGCGTCGCGGCGTCGCTCGAGCACGGCGTTGAAGACGGCGCTCTGCGCGGCGGAGGCGAGCAGCTTCGCGAAGCCTCGCCCCGCCGCGCGCAGCGCGCGCTCCGGCTCGTCCGGCGCGCGGCGCAGCGCACCAACCACGCGGCCGAAGAGACCGGGACGGAAGTCAGTCGGCAGCGGATCGCCGGGCCGCCACTCAGCCGATGGATCGACGCAGAGCGCCGCCGCGCGCGCCGGGTCGCCGCTCGCCCAGGCGCGGGCGACGGCGAGGTTCGCGCCGCCGTGACCGAAGCGCTGCGCGCCGAAGCGGTTCTCGAGCCCGAAGCGCGCGAGCCGCTCGAGTGACTCGCGCAGCTCCTCGAGCTCGGCCTCGCCTTCCGCGCCCGAGAGACCCAGCCGAAAGCGATTCCCGTGCAAGTGACCGAGCCGCAGCTTGTTGCGGTGCCGCGAGACCTCGAGCACCTCGACGCGCCCGCCCGCCGGCGCCGACAGCTTCGCGAGCGACGCCTCGTCGCCGAGTCGGACGCTGAACCACTGGCGGGCGATCGCGAGCCGATCCTTGCGACCCGCGTAGCCGACGTCGCTGCGCGCGCGGCCGGTCGCCCGCAAGAGCGCCTCGACCACGTCGTCGGAGTTCACGCCCTCCTTCTCGACGCGTACGTACAGGTGCTCGCCCGCGCCGCACGGCTCGTAGGCCGCGAGCTCGGTCACCTGGAAGTGTGCGGCGCCGGGAAGCAGTCGCATCGCGCGACGTTAGCGCGGGTGCAATGGGAAGGGGCCTGGACTCGTCAGGGGGGAGTCCAGGCCCCGGGGGCCCCGCCGCGTCGGGGGTTGCGGGAGGACGATCGGCGGAGCCACAGAGCGGTCATTGGGGAGCGAAACCGTTCTGTGTAGCCAGTATAGGGCAGTGACTCGGGCGCGGAAGCGGTTCCGCGAATCTCCACGCAACGGGCACCGATCCTCACCGTCGCGCCGCGGTCATTCGCCGGAGGCGAGCGGCGCACGCAGCGCGGCGTCGAGCTTCGCGACCACGTCGCTGCCGAAACGTCCCTCGTAGAGCACGCGCCCGTCGCCCGTCTGCAGCAGGATCGCGGGAAGCGGCGTGCCCGCGTGGAGGAGCGAGTGCGTGTACGGCTCCGAGAGGTGCGCGTAGACGAACGGCGGGGTCCACTTCATCGCGCGCAGCTGGCCACTCACTTGTGAATCGGGCCGATGGCTCTGCGGGAAGAGGATGGTCAGCACGTCCGGCCGGTCGCGCAGCCGCTCGAGCGCGGTCGCGATCGCCTCGAACTCCTTCCGCCAGGGATCGGCGAATACGCAGAGGAACACGCGGTGAGTCGCGGCCTCCTTGAAGTCGAAGGCCTTCACCAAGGGGGTCCGCGAGTCCAGGAGCCTTGGCCCGATCGCGAGCAGGAAGTTCGGCGCGACCTTCTCGACCTTCCCGAGGCGAACTGCGTTGCTGCGTTCGACCAGGTCCGTCGCCGAGATGGGCACCTCGCGCAGACCATCGCGGCCGAAGTCGATGCGCGCGGCGCGCGCGCTCTCGACCCGAATCAGCACGCCGAGCGAGCCGCGGCCGAGTGACTCCCACGGCTTCGTGAGCGCGGTCTGGTACGGCCAGAAGAGCTCCCTCTCGACGAGGTTCGCCTCGGTGACGACCGGAGCCGCCGCGTCGGCCACGTGGTACTCGGGGAGCTTCCCCGTCATGTGGCCCTCGCTCAGCGGGTCCGCGCGCAGCGCAGCGGGGGCGAGCGCCAGGAGCAGCAACAAAAATCTCTTCATGCGTCCTCCCTCGCCTGAAAAAGAGCCGCCACCCTCGCGGGTGGCGGCTCGAGCTCAGGTCCGAGGCACTGACACTAGACTGTGTAGCGGCGGCGGAGGCCGACGGCGGCAAGGCCCGCCGCGAGCAGCACGAGTGTGCCGGGCTCGGGGACGAGGGTCGCGTTCAGCGACACGTTGTCGATGAGCGGCACGCCGTTGGCGGGCGAGAGCGCGAGGCGCACGAAGATCGTGTCCGCCGTGATGGGCCCGAAGCTCACCAGGAACGGCGTGTCGTTCGTGTCCAGGTTGAGGAGGGTCGGCGCAGAGTACGTGCTGCCGTCGAGGGAGAAACTCACTCCGACCGACGACGAACCCGAGAACGTCTTGCCGCCGAAGCTCAGCCCCCAGTTGGAGCCGTGCTTGGAGCTGCCCACCGTCGTCGCCTCGAACACGACGTTGGCGGCTCCGACCGCCCGCATCGCGAGCAGGTTCGCCGAGCCCTGGCCCTCGGCCTGAAGCGTGGTGAACGAGTCGAACGGCTGTGAGCCCGGGACAGGGGCGTTCAGATTCGAGGCCAGTGACCCCGCCGACGGCAGGAACTCCGGCGAGGCCCCGAACGGGTCCACCGAGGTGGAGCCATGGGCCCCGTTGATGAACATGGTCCCGTAGGCGGCGGACTCGGCTCCCGCGCCGAAGGTCGGGTCGAGGTTCGAGTAATTCGCCGCGAGCGTGTTCGCGCCGGTAGCGCCGTCGATTGAGAGGACGCTGTCACTGACATACTGGGAAAAGTCCCACCCGGCGATCGTCGACGAGTGGGCTGCGCCGGCGACGAGCGCCGATGCCGCGAAGCTGAGAAGTGAAGTCTTCAGAAGTCGCATCATGATTTTGCTCTCTCTCTCCAAGTAA
>Ga0326730_1000043_pt1 | contig 37473 bp, 47 predicted proteins | sample MHFSIPfraction_3_FD_207740 | JGI IMG/M metagenome (GOLD analysis project Ga0326730, IMG submission 207740) | Lab enriched peat soil microbial communities from Michigan Hollow, Ithaca, NY, United States - MHF7AN SIP fraction | ecosystem: Environmental > Terrestrial > Soil > Wetlands > Peat...
GCGTACACCAGCGCGGCATAGACGAGCGTCGCGATCAGACCGGGGATGCGCGCGAGATCGCGCAGTGTCTCGGCGACGTGCTGGCCCACGTGCAAGCTCGACGTGCGCGGCGGCTCGGCCAACGCCAGAGCGGCGCCCACGCCGGCCAGCGAGAGCAGCCCGCTCGCCAGGTAGGTTGGCGTCGGATCGCCGTCGGCAGTCACCAGCAGCCCGGCGATTGCGAACGCCGCCGTCGCGCCGGCCAGTCCGACGGCCTCGAGGGCGCCCTTCGCGCGCGCGAACTCGTGCGCCCGTCCGTCTGCGGCGTAGGCGTCGAAGAGCAGCGCGGAGTCAGCGCCGCTCTGCAGCGCGGTCGTGAGTGCGTAGGCGAGCTCTGCGGCGATGTAGGCGCGCAGGCCCTGTCCCCAGACGTAGAGCGCGCAGCCGCAGGAGTTTGCGAGCGCGGCGCAGATCAAGGTCGTGCGCCGGCCGAGCCGGTCCGCGACGACGCCCAGCGGCACCTCGGCGAGCATGACGGCGAAGTAGTAGATGGACTTCAAGAGCCCGAAGTCCGACGCGGGCAAGCCGCGGACCTGGGTCGTGAACAGGTACATGTACGGCCAGTACAGCGGCGAGTGCTGGCTCACCTGGTAGACCAGCATCCAGCGGAAGCTCCGCGCGCTCGCGCGACTCACCACTCCGCGGGATGCGTGCCGAGCGGCACGGTCGGAAGCGCCCAGCGCGCGGGTGTCTCGGACAGCTCCACGATCGGGCCCAGGTGCGAGAGCTTCCCGAACGGCGTGTCACTGCGGGTGAGAAAGGGTCCGACCTGCTCGGCCGAGAGACCCGCGCCGAGTGACTCGCTGCGGCTCATGCGCTCGAGCCACATGCCGGTCTGCGAGAGCGACGCGCGCACCAGATAGCTGCCGCCCTCTCGCGCGCGGCGCGCCAGCGCGATCATCGTGCCGAGAGCCGCGAGATAGCCGGTGTTGTAGTCGGTGGCCGCGGCCGGAAGGAGCCGCGGCCCGGCGGCGCCGCCCTGCTCCAGCGCGATCCCCGTGACCGTCTGCGCGAGCTGCTCCCAGCCCGGCCTCTCGACCCACGGGCCCTCGTGCCCGTAGCAGTTGATCGCGACATACACCAGGCCCGGCCGCAGCCGAAACAGCTCGTCCGGGCCGAAGCCGAGGCGTGCGAGCGCGCCGCTGCGATAGCCCTGCGTGAACACGTCGGCGCCGCGCACCAGCGCGCGCAGTCGCTCTACCCCCTGTGACTCCTTCAGGTCGACGAACGCCGAGCGCTTGCCGTGACTCGTGTCCATGACGAACGGCGGGACCGACGGCAGATGCGGCGAGCCGATGCGCAGCACGTCGGCGCCGTGCGCGGCGAGCGTTCGCCCGCAGGTCGGCCCGGCAAGCACGCGCGTCAGGTCGAGCGCGCGGACGCCCGAGAGCGGGCGCGCCCCGGGCGCGAATGGCTCGGGAGCAGAGTCACTCACGCGAACCACCTCGACCACCGGACGCTGCGCGAGCGCGCGTCCCTGCGGGTGACTCGCCCACTCCGCGGCGCTGCGCACGCGCGCGCCGCAGCAGCCGCGCTCGGCGATCGCATCCTCCAATGCCTGCGCGTCCCAGCCGGCGATCTTCGCCGCGACTGCTTCCTTGTCGTCGCTGCAGCCGAGCAGCGCCAGCGCCTTGGCCTGTGTGTCCGGAAAGCTCTGGTGCAGCAGGGACCACTGCCCGTCGCGCGTCGGGTAGAAGCCGGTGAGCTGTCGCGCCGGCTCCCACGCGGCGTTCACCCCGCCGTCCTCGATCCGCTGATAGGCGAAGCCGAGCAGCGAGGCGGCAGCGCCGAGCGCGTCCACGCGCACGTGCTGGCGCCGGCCGCTGCGCAGACGCCAGATCTCCGCGGCGGCGAGCGCGGTCGCCGCGAGCGCCGCCGCCGCGGCGTCGCCGACACGGAACCGTGTCGCGAGGATCGGGTCCGCGCCCGCGATCTCGACCTCGTCCGAGCTCGGCGCCGCGAGTCCGAGCGAGGCGTGCAGCGCGGCTAGGATCGCGCGCGCCATCAGCGGGCCAGCGCGCGGTCGAGCCAAGTCACGATGTCCTTCGTGACTTCGTCGCGGTTGGTCTCGTTCAGCATCTCGTGGCGTCCGCCGGCGTAGTAGCGGGTGTCGATGCGCTTCACGCCCGCGTCGCGCCAGCGCTGCTCGAGCAGCCGAAGACCGGCGAGCTTCGCGTTCAGCGGATCCTCGTCGCCCGCGACCAGGAGCACGGGAAGGTCCGCTCGGATGCGCGCCATCGCGCCAGAGTCGGCGAGCTTCGCGAAGTCGATGCCCGCGCCCGGCCTCCGGCCGCCCTGTGACTCGAACCCGCAGAGCGGATCGGCGACGTACTTGTCGACCTCCGCCGGGTCGCGGCTCAGCCAGTCATAGGCCGTGCGCGCGGGCTCGAACGCCTTGTTCGGCGTGAACTCCGGCAGTGCGCCGCCCGTGCTCGAGAGATCGAACGCCGTGGAGCCCGAGAGCACGAGCGCGTCGAGCTCGCGCGAGTGATCGAACGCGAACTGCTGCGCGGCGAACGAGCCCATGCTGTGACCGAACAGGGCGAGAGGTACACCGCGGCGTGTCGCGCGCGCATACGCGGCGAGCTGGCCGATGTCCGCGACCAGCGCGTCCCAACCGCCCGCGCCGAAGTCGCCGAGCCCGCCGGGGCCGGGCGAGCGCCCGTGCCCGCGCTGATCGAGCGCGAACGTCTCGAAGCCGGCCGCGCCGAGCGCGCGCGCGAAGCGCTCGTAGCGGAGCGCGTGCTCGGCGGCTCCGTGCGAGATCGCGACCAGCGCCTTCGCGTCGCCGCGCGCGCGCCATGCGTAGCCGTAGAGCGCGAACCCGTCCACGGCCGAAGCGAACGAGAACTCCGAATCCGGCATCGCCGCCTCCCGGGCGGATTCTCGCAGGTTCTCCCGCGCGCGTGCGAGTCATGGTAGGTTGCGCCCATGAGCACACCGGACATCGGCGAGCCCGCGCCCGACTTCACGCTTCCCTCCACGCGCGGAACCCTGCAGCTCTCGAAGCTCGTCGCGAAGGGCCCCGTCCTGTTGGTGTTCTATCCCGGCGACGACACACCGGTGTGTACCAAGCAGCTCTGCAACTACCGCGACAATCTCGCGGTCTTCGAGAAGCTCGGCATCCAGGTGGTCGCGCTGAATCCCCAGAGCGAGGAGTCACACGGCAACTTCGCCGAGAAACACCGCCTGCCCTTTCCCGTCGCCGCGGACGCGGGCGGTGCAGTGACTCGGGCGTACGGCGCGCGCGGGCTCTTCGGCATGACCAAGCGCGCGCTCGTGCTGGTCGGGCGCGACGGGAAGATCGCCTGGCGCAAGGTCGACTTCCCGCTCTTCTACGAGACCACGGACGACGTGCGGGCGGCGCTGGAGATGGTCTCGCTGTAGCGCGGCGCCGGGTCGCCCGAGAAGCGCGCGACCCGCACCGGATCGGCGCGCTCCAGGTCGAGGACCATGAGCCCGTCCAGTGAGTCGCCGAAGGCGCCGTCGACGTGCCAGGCCGCGAACTCGCCGCCGAGCTCGAGATAGCGGCGCACCAGGACCGGGAGGCCGCTTCCGTCGGGCTCGAGCTCTGCGACCCGCTGGGACAGCACCCGCGGGTCGGCGAGCGGCATGGCGCTCGCGAAGTCCCCGGCGTCGAGCGTGAACGGCGTGCGCGCGCGCACCAGGCCTTCCGTCTCGCGGTGGCGGTGATGCGCGAGGAGCGCCGCGGCGATGAGTCCGCGGGAGCGCCGCGAGTAGCGCGCGGAGACACTCACAGCGCCGAAGAGACTGCGCGCTCCCGCTACCCGGAGCGCCCGGCCGATGCCCTGCCACAGGAGCGCGAGCACGCGCGAGCAGCGCTGGTACTCCGGGGTGACGAAGGCGCGGCCGAGCTCGAGCGCGGGGCCGAGGCGCGCCAGGAACCCGCGGTCGTAGTCGAAGAGCGTGTGCGTGTACAGCGCTCGCGGGAGTGAGTCGGGCGCGAGCTCGTCCACGCGCACCAGCCGGTACGCGCCGGCGAGCGCGCCGCGCCGTCGATCCCAGACGAACAGGTGGGTGTAGTGCGCGTCGAAGCGGTCGAGGTCGAGCTCGGCGCCCGTCCCCTCGCCGACGCCGCGGAAGGCGCGTTCGCGCAGGCGCCCGATCTCGTCCAGCAAGAGCGGGATCTCGCGCGCGTTCGCCTGCGCCACGAGCATGCGGTCGTTCGCGACCAGGTGCGCGCTCGGCGCGAGGCGCGCGATCTCGGCCGCGAGCGCGCTCGGGCGACACGGATCTGCGTAGGTTTGTGTCTTCATCTGCGAGAGACGTTCGGCCGGGTCCGTGACGAAGCGCGTTCGCGCGCGCGAAGAAACCGCGAGCATTCGGTTCGTGCCGCGGTCGTCACCGCCGCGTCACACGCGCCGCCGAGTCTCTGGCCAGATGGGAGACACTCGACAATGAAGAAGAACTCTGGAGTCCGCGCTCACTTGCGCCTGGTGCGCATGGCGGCAATCACCTCGCGCTCGCTCGTGACGCTGAAGCTCGCGAACGCGCGCAGCGGCGGCTGCCCGCACGAGGCCGCGCGCCACGGACACGCGTGGGCGCGGCGCATGCTCGGCGCGCTCGGCATCGAAGTCTCGGTCCGCGGCGCGCCACCGCCGGGGCCGCACCTCCTGCTCGGCAATCACCGCTCGTACATCGACATCCTGGCGGTGCTCGGCGTCCGCCCGTGTGGCTTCCTCGCCAAGGCCGAGATCGCGAGCTGGCCGATGTTCGGCGCCGCGGCGCGCCTACACCCGACGGTGTTCGTCGAGCGCGAGGACCGAGACAGTCGCAAGCGCGCGCGCGAAGGCGCGCTGGCGCTCCTGCAGCAGGGCCTCGCGTTCGCGGCCTTTCCCGAGGGCACGACCTGCCGCGGGCCGGGCATCCTGCCGTTCTTCCCCGGTCTCTTCCAGCTGGCCGAGCAGTACGACTTCTCGGTCGTGCCGTTCGCGATCGAGTACGAGGAGCGCGGAGACGCGTGGATCGACGACGACTCGTTCGTGGATCACTTCCTGAAGACGTTCCGCAAGCCGCGCGTGCGCGTGCGTCTCTCCTTCGGGCCGACCCTGCGGCGCAAGCCCGCCGACGAGCTGCGCCGCGGCGCCTCCGAGTGGATTCGCGGCGAAGTTCGCGCTGCCGCGCGCGCGCTGGGAACGCGCTAGCGCGGTAGACTCCGCGCGATGGCATGGAGTCCGCTTCTCGATCTCTCGGCTCTGCAGCAGGCGGCGCTGATCCGCGAGCGCAAGCTCTCCTCCGAGGAGCTCGTGCGCCTGTATCTGGGGCGCATCGAGGCGCTGAACCCGAAGCTCCACGCGTTCGTGCGCGTGCACCGCCGCCGGGCGCTCGCGCAGGCCCGGCGCAAGGACGCAGAGGTGCGCCGCGGCAGTGACTCCCTGCCGCCCTTCCACGGCGTGCCGATTGCGATGAAGGATCTGAACTTCGTGCGCGGCTCGGTCGCGCGCTTCGGCTCGCGCGGCGTGTGGATCCCGTCCCCGGTCGACTGTCACTCGACCGCGTCCGTGCGGCGCGGCGGCTTCGTGATTCTCGGGAAGACCGCGACCTCCGAGCTCGGCGCGATGCCGGTGACCGAGCCCGACACTCACCCGCCGACGCGGAACCCGTGGGACCTCGAGCGCACTCCCGGCGGCTCGAGCGGCGGCGCGGGCGCAGCGGTCGCCGGAGGGCTCCTCCCCATCGCGCACGGCTCGGACGGCGCCGGCTCGGTGCGCATTCCCGCGTCGCTCGGCCAGCTCTACGGCTTCAAGGCGACACGCGGGCGTGTCGCCAACGCCTACGGCCTGCGCGACCCCGACATCCTGTACTCGTGCGGCCCCCTGGCCCGCACGGTCGAAGACGCGGCGGCGCTGCTCGACGTGCTCGCGCGCAGCGACGAGTTCCAGCGCGCGCTCGCGACGGCGCCGCGGCGCGGACTGCGGATCGGCGTGCTGACTCACTCGCACCTCGCGCCGACTCACCCCGAGATCGCCGAGGCCGTGCGCGGCGTCGCGAAGCTGCTCGAGTCACTGGGTCACTCGCTCGAGGAGCTGCGCGCGCCGGAGGGCAGCGTCGAGGAGTTCCTCCCCGTCTATCAGCGCCAGCTCCGACTGGCCCCGGCGCTGCTCCCCTGGCGGCTGCAGCCCGTGCCGCGCTGGCTGCGCGACGCGGGGAAGCACGTCACGGCCGAGACCGCGCGCGCGATCCAGCACGGCCTCGCGAAGCGCATCTTGGACTCGACGAGCGCCTTCGATCTGTGTCTCACTCCGACCGTCCCGATCGAGACGCCGCGGGTGGGCGAGTTCCGCGACCTGCCCGCCCCCGAGGCGTTCGCACGCGCCGCGCTGCTCGGCGTCTACACCGCGACGAGCAACATCAGCGGCGCCCCTTCGGCGAGCCTTCCGATGGGTCGCATGGCCGGGCGCTGGCCGATGGGCGCGCACCTGATCGGGCGCGTCGGCGAAGACGCCCTAGTGCTGCAAGTGTCTCGTGAGCTCGAAGAGGCGATGCCCTGGCGAGGTGACTGGGCGCCCGGAGCGAATGCCGCCTAGCCGCGCGAGCGCCGGGGGTGCAGTGAGTTCGCCCGCCGCTCGAGCCAGTCCCGGCGCTTCTCGAGCGGCAGCGCGACGTACTCGCGCATCGTCGCCAAGCCCTCGGGCGAGAACATCGTGGTCATGAACGACTCACTCTCGATGGCCAGGCCGGCCTCGAGCGGCACGTCCGAGCCGCGGTAGACGGCGCGCTTGATCTCGGCGATCGCGACCGGCGAGAGCTGCGCGAAGTCGGCGGCGAGCGCGCGCGCCCGCGCGAGCGCGTCGGGCGCCACCTCGTGCACGAGCCCGAGCTCGAGTGCCTCCTCGGGCCGACAGATGCGGCCGCGCAGGATGAAGTCGATCGCCTTCCCGGCGCCGAGCAAGCGAGACAGCCGCTGCGTGCCGCTGCCGCCGGGCAGGATGCCGAGAGTCACTTCGGGCAGGCCGATGCGGTGGTCCCCGGCCGCGGCGATGCGGATGTCGCAGGAGAGCGAGAGCTCGAAGCCGCCGCCCATGGTGTCTCCGTTCATCGCGACGATCACCGGTTTCGCGAGATCGCGCAGCGAGCGGAGTAACTCGTGGTAGCCGTGATTCAGGCCCAGGCCGAGTGCGCGCATCGTCGCGTGGTCGGCCGCGAGCGCCGCGAGCTCCTCCACGCTGTAGTGCGTGATGAACTTCCCGGGCATTCCGCCCGTCAGCACGACCACGCGCACCGCCGGGTCACTCCAGGTTCGGATCAGGTCCCCGAGCTCCTGCGTGCCCTGCGCGCAGAAATAGTTCATCGGCGGATTCGTGTACGTCGCGACCGCCACGCCCTTCGTCGACTCGACTTGCCACAGCGCCATGCGCACCTCCAGTGAATCGGGAGCGTACGCGGACTAGGCGCGGCGCGCGCGGCCGGTCTCGGGCAGGAGCCAGAAGAACAACGCCGACAAGGCGTAGCAGCCGGCCCAGAACAGGAACGCGAGGCGCGGACTCCCTTCCGCGAGCGCGAGCCCGAGCATGGGCGAGACGAAGCCGCCCAGGAATCCGGCCATGAGCGTCGCACCGATCGCCGATCCGGCGAGCGCGTGCCCGACGTTCGGCAGCTCGAGCGGGACCGCGAAGACCAGGGCGATCGCGCCCGCGGACACGCCCCAGATCACCATGATCCCGACGAGCGGCGGACCGACGAACGCGCTCGAGGCGAACACCATGACTCCGGCGAGCAGGATGCCTGGCGCGTACACCATTCTGCGTAGGCCGATGCGATCGGAGAGCCCGGGCAGGACCAGGCTGCCGGCGACGTACGAGGCGAGCACGATCGTCAGCATTCCACCCGCTTCGGCGGGTGCGAGGCCGCGCACCGTGACGAGGTAGGTCGGGAGATACGCGACCACGCCGAGATACCCGGCGAGGAAGAAGAAGTAACTCGCCGCGACGAGCCAGACCTCGCGGATGCGCAGCACCGCGCCCAGCCCGGCGAAGATCCCGGTCGCCGGACCCGAAGCCGGCGCCTGCGCGCGATCGCGCACGCTGACTGCCCAGACGAGCGCCAGCGCAGTCACTGCGACGGCGAGCCCGAACGTCAAGCCGCGCCAACCGCCGACGTGCGCGAGCGCGAGCGGCGCAGCGAACGCGGCGAGCCCCTGCCCTCCGCCGTTCCCGCCCAGCGCGACGCCGTTCGCGAGCCCGAGCTGCTCGGGCGGAAACCACGTGCCGAGCGCCTTCGGGAGATTCGCCGACACCAGCGACAGAGTGACTCCGTAGAGCACCATCGCCGCGAGCACCGTCCCGAAGCCGCCGCCCAGCCCGCGCAGCGCGAGCGTCGCCGCCATCGCGAGCGCACCGAACGCCACGACCTTGTGCACGCCGAAGCGATCGCCGAGCGCGCCCGCCGGCAGCGCGCCGAGCAGCGCGCCCATCGAGAGACCCGACCACAGCCTGCCCCAATCGCGCAGGCCCAAGCCGAGGTCGTCGAGGATCGGCGTCACGATCACGACGACGTACGTCCACGCCATGCCCGTGACCAGGAAGTTCATCGCGACCACGTTCCCGAGCACGAGCCAGCGCAGCGACGGAGCTTCGTTCATGCGGTTCTCCCTCTCGCCGCGCGAGTCTATCCTGGACTGCGATTGAGCAAGGCGTTCACCGACGAAGAGTCCGGCGAAGACGCGCCGATCGTTCCGGCGCGCGCGCCGCTTCCGCCCGGCGTGCCGAACTACGTGACGGCTCGGGGGCTGGCCCGACTGCGCGAGGAGCTCGCGGCGCTGCAGTCCGAGCGCGCGCGCGCCGACACGCTCGCGAACGAGAAGCAGCGCGGCCGCGCGCTCGGCGCGCTGACACAGCGCCGTGTCGCCCTCGAGCAGCGCATCGCGACCGCGGAGGTCGTGCCGCCGCCGGTCGAGTCACTCGAGCGGGTCCGCTTCGGCGCGACCGTCTCGGTGAGCGGCGCGGACGGCGAGCGGCGCTACGAGATCGTCGGCGTCGACGAGGCCGACCCCGCCCACGGGAAGCTGGCCTTCACCTCGCCGCTCGCGCGCGCGCTGCTCGGCCGCGCGGCCGGCGACACGGTTCGCCTGCGCACGCCGCGCGGCGCGGAGGAAGTCGAGATCACGGCCGTCGCCTACCGCGAGTGAAACTTGTCGGTCTCCCGACGCCTCTTTCGTCTTCCCCGCGGAACCCAACACCGAAATGGAGACACCGACATGCGTTTCATGATGTTGCTGAAGGCCAGTAAGAGCTCCGAGGCGGGAGTGATGCCGACCACGGAGCTGATCACCGAGATGGGGAAATACAACGAGGAGCTGATCCGGGCCGGCGTGCTCATCGACTGCGCCGGGCTTCAGCCCAGCTCGAAGGGCGCGCGCGTCCGCTTCTCGGGCAAGAAGCGCAGCGTGATCGACGGGCCGTTCACCGAGACCAAGGAGCTGCTCGCGGGCTACTGGACGATTCAGGTGAAGTCGCGGGCAGAGGCGATCGAGTGGGCGCGGCGCTGCCCGCATCCGCATCCGGGCGAGGACGCCGAGCTCGAGCTGCGGCCGCTGTTCGAGACCGCCGACTTTCCGGATGCGCCGGCCGAGGTCGTGAAGCAGGAGCTCGAGTTCCGCGCCAAGCGCAAGAGGCGCTGAGCCTGTCGGCGCAGCGGTCCGTCGTTCGTCCTTCGACAGACCTTTCATAGGAGAAGAGCGATGCGCGTACTCAGCCTCTACACCCCCGGCGAGAACGCGGCCCAGGGGCCGCAGCACATGGCGGAGATGGGCGAGCTCATGGACGAGATGACGAAGGCCGGCGTGCTGATCGCCACCGGGGCCTTCGTCGCGAGCTCGCTGGGAGCGCGCGTGCGGTCCGCGAACGGGAAGGTCACTGTGACTGAGGGCGCGGCCCCGAGCGCCGGCGATCCCGTCCTCGGCTTCGCGCTGCTCGAGGTGAAGTCGAAGACCCAGATGATCGACGTAACGAAGCGGTTCTTGAAGGTCGCGGGCGACGGCGAGTGCGAGCTCCGCGTTCTGATGGACGCACCGCCCGCACCCTGACTCGAGCTATTCTGGGTCACGAACCCATGGAGGCAGCCGACATGTTGAAGGTCATCGCACTCAGTCTGGGCGCCATCGTCGTGGTGGCGGCAATCGTCATCGCGCTGCAGCCGTCGGCGTTCGTGATCGAGCGCACGGCCGCGATCCAGGCTCCGCCGGGAGTCATCTACCCGCACATCGCGAGCCCGCGCGCGATGAATCAGTGGTCACCGTTCGCTCAGGGCGATCCCGAGATGAAGATCGTCTACGCCGGACCGGATTCCGGGGTCGGCGCGAGCTCGTCGTGGGACAGCGCGAAGATGGGCAAGGGCACGATGACCGTCACCGACGTGAAGGCCGACCGGGAAGTCGCCATGAGGCTCGAGTTCCTCGCGCCGATGAAGGCGACGAACCGCGCGCAGTTCACGCTGGTGCCCGCGGGCGAAGTCACTCGAGTGACCTGGCGGATGGAGGGCAACAACGGCTTCCTCGGCAAGGCTTTCGCGCTCTTCATGGGCATGGACAAGGTGGTGGGCGGCGAGTTCGAAAAGGGGCTCGCGTCGATGAAGACCTTGGCGGAGGCCGAAGCGCCCAAGCGCGACGTCGGGGCGGCGAGCGCCCCGTAGCGGCCTAGTCGTCGAGCGCCTGGTACGCCGACGTCCAGAAGTCGCGGAACACGCGCGGCGGCTCGGGGGTGTCCATCAGGCGCTGGGTGAGCAGGATCCCGACCAGATCCTCGTTCGGATCCGAGTGCGCCGACGTGCCGTAGATCGACATGCGCCGCCGGGCCTCGCAGGACCTCGCGGCGAGCGGCTGGACCGAGACCTTCGACGCGCCGAACTAGCGAGGCTCCGACGCGGAGCCGTGCTGGCGCGGCCCATCGAGCCCGGCGACCAAGAGACTCGAGGCGTTGTCGGTGACTTCCTGGAGCGCGGCCTCGACCGCCTCTCTCACGATCACATCCGCGGCGTCCTGGCGCTCGACGAAGCCGTTTCCGATGACTGCCTGACTCGTGAGTCGCTGCAGGTCGCGCCCGTAGCGCTCGACGACGACGGAGATCGAGCAGCTCACTCGGGTCGAGCCGTCGCCTCGCCGCTGGACGTCGACGACGCTGCTCTGCAGATCGAACCGAACGACCCTACCGTACTGCCCCTTGTACGGCTGGGTCACGCGCTCCGCGCTGCGGTACGTGCCCTCCGCGCTCTTGATGAGGGCGCTGCACAGGGGCTCGCCGAGCGCGAGCTCGAAGTGACTCGCGCGCTCCTCGTGCGCGAGGAGATTCTCGCTGCAGACGACCCCGATCTTCTCGGACGAGCGGTCCGGCAGCGGACGGCTGGGCTGGATCGCGCGACTCAGCTCGACGGTCTGCATGCAGGCCGTGGAGCAGATCGCGGCCAGGATGAGCGGGAGGCAGCGCATCCTGGGGATATCGACAGCCCAGCCGCCGCGCCTTGTGCCAGAGATCACTTCCCGAAGCGGCCCGCCTGGTAATCGCGGATCGCCTGCTCGATCTCCTCCTCGGTGTTCATGACGAAGGGCCCATAGCCGGCGATCGGCTCGGGGATGGGCTCCCCGCCCAGGACGAGCGCGCTGAGATCCTCCTGCGCTCGGACGGCGATGTTCCCGCCGCTCGGGTCGAAGAGCGCGATCTCGGCGTGCCTTGCGCGGGTCGAGTCATCGAGTGACGCGATGCCCTTCAGGACGAGGAGCGCCGCCGTATGTCCGTCCGGAACCGGCAGCTCGACTCTCTCGCCTGCCCGCAGCCGGAGGTCCCAGAGCTGGATCGGAGTGAACGTCCGCGCTGGGCCGTGCGCGCCGGCGAAGTCACCGGCGATCACGCGCAGGCTCCCGCCCCCGTTCGGCAGCTCGACCGTCGGAATCTGCGCGTCGAGCAGTGTCTGGTAGCGGGGCGGGGTCCTCTTGAACCGAGCCGGGAGATTCACCCAGAGCTGAATCATCTCGAGCGTTCCGCCCTTGCGCGTGAACTCGAGTGAGTGCTTCTCCTCGTGCAGAACGCCCGAGGCCGCGGTCATCCACTGGACGTCGCCGGGACCGACGCGGCCGGAGTTCCCCGCCGAGTCACGGTGCTCGATCTCGCCTTGGTAGACGATCGTCACGGTCTCGAAGCCGCGATGCGGATGGAAGTCGACGCCGCGCGGCCGAGCGGCGGGCGCGAACTGCGCCGGACCTGCGTAGTCGAGCAGCAGGAACGGGCTGGGTGGTGCCTGCCCGTCCTGGTACGAGAACAGCGAGCGCACGGGGAAGCCGTCGCCGACCCAGTGGCGTTCCGGTTCGCGTCGCACGGAGAGCAGCTTCTTCATGCCTGTCAGATGCCGGCAGGTTTCAGCCCCCCCGCAGTCCGCCCATCGCGACGGCGCACTACCAAATTGGAGCCGCGAAATTCTCCGCGGCCATCAGATACACTCTCACTCAGTGAGTCGCGCACGCCAGACCGTTCGGTCATCTGAGAGACACTACGACGCTCTCGTCGGCGCGATCTACGACGCCGCACTGGGGTCGCTGCCCTGGGAGGAGGTCCTCCCCGACGTCGTCCGCTTCTTCGGGGGCGAGCGCGGCAGCTTCGGCGTCCGACCCCGCGGCGCAGAAGCGGATCTGCTGCTCAGCTACAACCTCGATCCGCAGCTTCTGGCCCACTGGCAGACCGAGTTCTCGGGCTACGATCCCTGGTGCGAGCGCTTCTCCGACGAGAAGCTCCCTGGCGAGCTCCTGCACGGGAGCTCCGAAGCCTACTTCGCCGAAGTGCTCGAGACGCACGTCTACGCCGAGTTCTTCGCGCCGGCGGGAATCTCAGATCTGATCGCGACCAATTTGGTCGTGCGCGGTCCCTGGCGCTCGTATCTCGGAGTGTATCGGGGACCGTCGGAGGGACCGTTCGACGGCGACGACGTCGCCCGAGCGCAGCTCTTGGCACCCCACTTGGTTCGGGCCTCGACGATCCACGATCGCATCGGCGCGCTCGGCGAAGAAGCTCGAGCCGCGCAGGACTTGCTGCAGAGCATTCCGTACGGCGTGATCCTCCTGGACTCGAGCGGTGCGATCGTCTGGGCGAACCGCAGGGCTGAGAGTCACTTGAGAAGTGACTTCCCGTTCCGAGTGCGTGAGGGCGCACTGCGCGCCCGCGATCCGAGTCTCGATCAGAAGCTGATCGCGGCCTGTGGCGCCGCGCGTCGCCCCGCCGCGAACGAAGCGGCGCATTCGAGTCAGCGGGTATCGATCGCGGACGGCGCGCTGGGGCGGCGACTCGAAGTCATGGTGCTCCCCGTGGGGCCACGAACCGCGGAAACGACATTCTCGTTCGGCGCGCGGCGCGCTTCGGTCGCCTTGGTGTTGGCGGACCCGATGGCCGAGACACCGCTGCCCGCCGAGACGCTCAGCTCGGTGCTGCAGCTGCCTCCCTCTCTCGCCCGGCTGGCGAGCGCGCTCAGCTCGGGAAAGACGATCGCCGAGTACGCCGACGAGACGGGACTCAGCGAGGGCACCGCGCGCCAGCAGCTGAAGGAGCTGCTCGCCCGCGGCGGCGTGCGCCGACAAGCCGACTTGGTGCGGATCCTGCTGCGCAGCGTCGCAGCGCTGGCGCTCCCCGACTCGATCTCCGGGTGGTAGGCCGACCGAGAGCGCCGCGCCGAGCCGCTTGACGCGCGCCGCTCGGCAGCATAAATAACCATCTGGTTATGAACGCGAGCGATGCACTGGACCGGACGTTCGCCGCGCTCGCCGATCCGACGCGGCGCGCGATCCTCGCGCGACTCACGCTGGGCGAGGCGTCGGTCGGCGAGCTGCTCGAGCCTTTCGAGATGAGTCAGCCCGCGATCTCGAAGCACTTGAAGGTGCTCGAGCGCGCGGGCCTCGTGTCGCGCGGGCGCGACGCGCAGTTCCGCCCCTGTCGGCTCGACGCTGCGCCGCTCGAAGTGGCCGCTGCGTGGATCGGGGACTACCGGCGATTCTGGGAGCAGAGCCTGGATCGCCTCGATGGATACGTGAGAGAGATGAAAGCGAGGGAGAAGGGTCATGCGAGCAGACACAAGAAGAAGCGCTGAGTCAGTCGTCGACCGCGAGGTCGTGATCACGCGGGTGTTCGACGCGCCGCGCCGGCTGCTCTTCGAGGCGTACAGCAAGCCCGAGCACGTGCAGCGCTGGTTCGGCCCGAAGGGCTTCTCGCTGCCGCTGTGCGAGATGGACTTCCGCGTGGGAGGCCGCTTCCGCTTCGGCATGCGCGGCCCCGACGGCACGGACTTCCCGCCCTTCGGCGGCGAGTATCTCGAGATCGTTCCGGACGAGCGGATCGTCTACTCGAGCGGCTGGGACGACGACGAGAAGTTCATCGTCACCGTGACCTACGCCGACGCGGCCGAGGGCCGGACGACCATGACGATCCACACGCTCTTCGCCTCGATCGCGCAGAAGAATCAGCACGTCGGCAGGGGCTACGTCGGCGGCGTCAGCGCTGGCCTCGACAAGCTCGAGGAGTACGTGCGATGAAGACGGTGACTTCCCGGGATGGCACCCGCATCGCGTACGAGGAGATCGGCCAGGGGCCGGCGCTGATCCTGGTGGACGGCGCGCTGTGCCGGCGGGGCTTCGGCCCGTCGCCCGCGCTGGCGCCGCTGCTCGCGACTCACTTCCGCGTGGTGTACTACGACCGGCGCGGGCGCGGAGACAGTGGAGACACTCCGCCCTACGCGGCCGAGCGCGAGGTCGAGGACCTGCGCGCACTCGTCGCTGCCGTGGGCGGGTCGGCGTTCGTATACGGAACGTCGTCGGGCGGCGCCCTCGCGATGCGCGCCGTGGCGAGCGGGATCCCGGTGCCCAAGCTCGTGCTTCACGAGATCCCGTACGTGCTCGACAGCGAGCCGCAGCCGCCCGAGCGCTACCGGGAGCGGATCGGCGAGATGCTCGCGGGCGGTCGGCGCGGACCCGCCGTCGCGCTGTTCATGCGCGTGGTGGGCGTGCCCGCATTCGGCGTGTTCATGATGCGACTCATGCCGAACGTCTGGCCCAAGCTGAAAGCCAGCGCCCACACCCTGCCCTACGACTTCGCGGTCCTGGGAGACACTCCCGGCGAGGCCCTCCCGCCGGAAGTGACTCGCGCGCTGGGCGGGGTCCGCGCGCCAACTCTGGTGGTGCTCGGCGGCAAGAGTCCGGCGTGGATGCGGCGGGCCGTCGAGACCGTCGCGAAGGCGATCCCCGGTGCGCAGCTCCGCGTCCTGCCCGGGCAGCAGCACAACGTCGCGGCGAAGGCGATCGCGCCCGCGCTGATCGAGTTCCTCTCGTGAGCACGAAGCTGTCTCGGCGAACCGGCTGGGTCCTCTGCGGGCTCGCCCTCGCGTTCCTCGCGTTCGACGGCGTGATCAAGCTCGTCCCGATCGCGCCCGTCATCGAGTCACTGAGGGAGCTCGGCTACCCCGCCGGCGCCGCGCGCGCCATCGGCGTCCTCGAGCTCGCATGTCTGGCGCTGTACGCGCTCCCTCGGACCTCCGTCCTCGGCGCGATCCTGCTGACCGGGTTCCTGGGCGGCGCGACCGCCAGCAAGGTCCGCATCGAGAGCCCTCTCCTCAGCCAGAGTCTGTTCTCGATCTACGTGGCCGTGTTCGTCTGGGGCGGGCTGTATCTGCGCGATCCAAGTCTCCGGGCGCTCCTCCCCGTGCGCCGGGGCGCGGGCGCCACTCGAGTCTGAGACCCGGAAACCTACTGAGTCGGCCGGCCATGCGCGTAGCCGCCGTCGACGGTGAGGACCGTGCCGGTGACGAAGCCCGAGCGCGCGAGATAGAGCACCGCCTCCGAGATTTCTGCGACCTCGCCGATGCGGCCCAGCGGATGGATCGCGGCGAACGCATCGGGATCGCCGCCTTCGAAGAGCGGCGTGCGGATGATGCCCGGGGCCACCGTGTTGACGCGAATCCGGTGCTGCGCGAGCTCGGCGGCGAGTGACACGGTAAGCGCGTGGACACCGCCTTTGCTCGCCATCGCGGCGGAGATCGGCAGGTTCGTCATCGCCTGCTCGACGAGCACCGTTCCCACGTTGACGATCGCTCCGCCGCCGGCCTCGATCAGCGCCGGCACCGCGGCCTGAGTCACGAAGTACGTGCCCTTGAGATTCGTCGCGTAGAAGCGGTCGAAGTCCGCCTCGCTGGTCTCGAGGAAGGGCTTCGCGCCGAAGATGCCCGCGTTGTTCACGAGCACGTCGACGCCGCCAAAGCGCTCCTGGGCCGCTTCGACCAGGCGCCGCGCGGTCCCGCGCTCGGCGATGCTGCCCGCGACGATCGCGACGCGGTCGTGCGCGTTCAGCGCCGCGGCCGCGCGCTCGAGCCGCGCCTTGTCGCGCCCGTTCAAGACGACGCTCGATCCCTCGGCGAGGAAGCGCCGCGCCACGTCGAAGCCGATCCCGCTGCCGCCCCCGGTCACGATCACTCGTTCGATTCGCTCGGACATGTTCGATCTCCTTTGCGCCGAACCTACGCCGGGAGATCAGAACCTCAAAATGGTATTAATCGATCATCTCCATAACTTTCAAGAATGAAGTTGAATCATGACTCACGACCAGATCAGCGCGTTCTTCACGGTCGCGACCGAAGGCTCGTTCACCGCCGCCTCGGCGCGCCTGCACAAGTCACAGCCGGCGATCAGCAAGCTGGTGCGAAATCTCGAGCACGAGCTCGGCCTCGCGCTCTTCGACCGCACCGCGTACCGGGCCACGCTCACCGACGGCGGACGGCTCTTTCTGGAGCGCGCCTCCGCGCTGATCGAGAGCACCGCCGCGCTGCGCAGCTTCGCTGCGGAGCTGGCCGGCAAGGTCGAGCCGGTCGTCCGCATCGCCGTCGACGCGGTCGCGCCGCTCGACCGGATCCTCGAGGTCCTGCGCGCGACCCAGGCGAGATACTCGGCGGTGCGGATCGAGCTCCGCACCGAGCGGCTCGCGGGCGCGCTCGAGGCGCTGGACGACGAGGGCGCTGACCTCGCGATCGCCGCGCGGCTGGGCACACGCGTACGCGCGCTCGAAGCTCGCCGCTTCGCGAGCGTGCGCATCGTACCGGTCGCGCACCGCAGCCACCCGCTCGCGCGCGCCGGCAAGCCGATTCCCCCGGCTCTGCTGCGCCGGCACGCGCAAATCGTGCTGCGCGACAGCGCGCACGGCGAGACAGTCTCGCTCAACGTCTTGAGCGGTGGGCTCCGCTGGAGCGTCACCGACGTCGCGGCCAAGAAGCAGATCATCGCGGCGGGCATGGGCTGGGGCGGGTTGCCCGAGCACGTCGTCGCACCAGAGCTCGCGAAGGGCTCGTTCGTCCGGCTCGAAGTCCCGGAGTTCGAGGCCGACACACTCGAGCTCTTCGTCTTCCGCCGCGCGGATCGCGCGCGCGGCGTCGTGCAGACGGCGCTGTGGCGGGGACTCACGAAGCGCCGCTGAGAACTCCAAGAGTCGCTCGAGTCAGACGAGACTCTCCACTACTCGGCTTCGCATCCTGCGGAGGCGCGGAGTGGCGGGACCATCGACTCGAAGTCCTCCGAGCCGCCGCCGGGAAAGGGAACCGGAAAGATCGGACCCCACGACGCGAGTGTCTCGGGCATCGACGCGGAGGCCGCCTTGAACGTCGAATAGGTGTGCTCGACGCCCGCCGGTCGAGTCAATTTGCCGGAGGACAGCGCGAGCGCTGTCAGTGCGATCCGCTTCACGATCGCACGGTCTACGATGTCCTTCTCTCCGCCGACCGTCCCCCAGAAGCGCCGGCTACTCGTCGCGTAGAAGGTCTCTTCGAAGAGACACGGATCCTTGCCGGCCGAAGCGCGCCACTCGATGCCCGCCCAGACTGCCCCCTCGTCGTTGCTCGTGCCGACGATGTACTGGCGGATCAGGACATGGAGGCGAATCGCCTCCGCCTCCGCGCGCGGGTGGTCCGCGGACGCCGCGGCCAGGGTGTCTTCCAGGGAGCCCCTGAGATTCGCGAGGTCGCCGTCGCCGAACTTTCCCCATGCGTAGCTACCGACGTTGATGAGCCGTATTCCCGCCGGATCGCGCTCGATCGAGTCGACCTCGATCGCCCGAAGCGGGGCGGACGTCCCAACGGCAGACTCGCGCAGTGACACGGTTTCGCGCGACGTACTTCCTGTGACCGCACAAGCGACGAGACAGAAGGCGGCCGCCATCGTGGCCGTGACGCGAGGAGCGACGTTCGAGTTGCGCACGCCCGCAGTGACTCGCGTCAGCGCTTCGGGAACTTCGCGTGCCGCGCGCCGGCGATGAACACCGCCAACCGCGCCGTCTTGGTGCCGCGGTTGTGCCAGGCGTGCCGCGTGCCGTTCTGCACGACGGTGTCTCCCGGGTGGAGATGCACTTCCTTTCCGCCATCGAGCTCGAGCCAGACTTCTCCCTCGAGCACGACCTCGAAGTCGATCGTATCCGTGGTGTGCATGCCGGGCGCGTCGGGCTCCATGTAACTCGCGAGCCCCGGTAGCTTCGCCTCGAGCTCGCGTGCGGCAGCCGCCGTGTCCGCGGGCTGTGGAGCCGCTGCCGAGCTGGCCGGCGGGAGCGAGAACATGCCGAAGCGAAATCCGCCGATCGGCGGGAAGTAAGTCGGCTGAGCCGGCTCGGCACCGTCGTCGGGAAAGGACGGCGTGCGATCGCCGCCCCACAGCTTGTGGAACTCCGAACCGGGCAGCAGCGCAGCCGTGACCGGCTCGACCTCGCGGTCCGAGACGAAGACGGCCAAGCCCTTCCGATCATGGCCCGTGACCACGCGGCGTACCTTCATCGCACTCTCCTTCGGCATCCCATCATCGCACAGCTCTCCGGAAAGGTTCCCGGCAACGAGTCACCGCTCGAGCCACGCTTTGTCTTCACTGGAGTACGCCGCCACACGCAATCGAGAGCGACCACTTGCGCTGCGCGTTGACCTTGAACTTGAGGCCCTTCCGGCCGACGAACGCGGTTTGCAGGCTCGCGATGTGATCCGTATCCAGCAGTTGGAAAATGTCGTCGCCGCCGCAGCTGAAGGTGACTCCGCCCGTGCCCTTGCTGAGACTCACCGAACCGCTCACCGAGCAGCTCCCGAGCACCGTCAGCGGGAGGTCGCCTTGGTTCTGGAAGGCCACGCTGAACTCGGCGAAGTGACTCTGCTTGACGGTGATCTTGTCGCTGCCGCGGCTCACTGCGGTGGGCTGCGGGCTGTCGTACATGAGGGCGATGAGCTCGCCCGCGGTCCCCACGCCGCCAACGTAGCCCGACGCATTGAACGTCCCCCCGTTCGCGTCGACCTCGCAGCCGATGTTCAGGTCAACGCCCGTGAGGGCAAAGTCGCCCTCGAGCAGAGAGCTTTGGGCGCTCGCTGCTCTGGCAGCGAAGAGCGCCACGGCACAGCAGGTTGAGATCGCCGTAGCAAACCCTGAACGCATCATCCGACTCCTCGTGGACCTGGGTGTCTCGCCAGTGTCGCACGGGCGCGAGTCGGGTCGCAGGGGAGCGCCCCGCGTTCAGGGAGTAAAGACGCCAGCGCACGCGGTGCTGAGCGACCACTTCTTCCGCGCCGAGTCGACCTTGAACTTGACGTGCTTGCGAGTCGCCATGGCGCTCGTCACGCTGGCGATGTTGGTCGGGCTCAGCAGCTGCGATAGGTCATCTCCCTTGCAGCTCAGCGAAGTGACTCCCCGCGACTTGCTCAGGCCGAAGGACGCGCTGAGCGAGCACTTCTCGATCGGGACTTGTACGAGTATGTCCGCGCCACCGATCTGGACTCCCATCGAGACCCACTGACCCTGCCTGACTGCGAGCTTGTCGGTGCCGCGGGTGATGTTCGTGGGCTGTTGAGTCTCGAAGCTCAGGGCGACCTCCTGCATGGAGTCGTCCACACTGTCGATCGCGACCCGAGCGGAGAAGCTCGCGCCGTCGACGAAGATCGTGCAGGCCTCGTGGTCGAAGTCGTCGCCGGGCTCCCAGATGAAGTCGCCCTCGATCAGAGGCGTCGTGACCAGCGCCGCCTCCGCTCGAGCCGCGACGAGACCGACGACGAGCAGAGCACCCACGATCCGAATGAATTTGGTGTCAGGCATGCGCGGACTGCACTACGGCTGCAGCTCCCCGGCGCAGACGACCGACAGCGACCACTTGGTGAGCGCTGCGCTCACTTTGAACTTCACGCGTTTGAGCTTGGCCATCGCCTGCTGCACGCTCGCGATCTGATCCGCGCTGAGGAGATCGGACAGATTGTCGCCCTTGCAGCCGAGTGACACGGAGCCCTTCACTTTGCTCTTGCTGAAGGAGCTCGTCACCGAGCACTTCTCGATCGGCAGATTCGTGAAAGGCGTCGCGGCGCCGACAGTGACGGAGAGTGTCGCGAACTCACTCTGCTTGATCGCGAGCTTGTCACTGCTGCGCGTGATGCTCGTGGGCTGCGCAGTGGAGTAGTTGATGCTGACGCTCTGAAAGGCATCGTCCACGCTGTTGACGCCGCCGTCCGCGACGAATCCGCCACCGTCCACGAGCATCGTGCACACGTTGTGGCTGAGGTCCTCGGCCGACGCGAAGTCGAACTCGCCTTCGAGCAGCGGACTCGTCGGGCCCGCCTGGGCTCGAGCCCCGAAGAAAGTCACGAGGCAGAGGGCCGTCGCGATCCGCAGGAACTGCATGTACGACTCCTGGTCGACTGTGTGAGCGCAGTGTCTCACAGCCGGGAGTCGAGTATCGAAGGGCTATGGAAACCAAGTTCCCTTGCAGTCGGTCGAGAGCGACCACTTCGCGTTCGCCTGGTCGACCGTGAACTTGACGTGCTTTCGTTGCATGGCCGTCCGCAGGCTCGTGATCTGATCGGCGCTGAGCAGCGCGGAGAGGTCGTCACCCTTGCAGCGAACCGAGACGGCGCCGTGCCCGTTGTGCTTGGTGAACGACCCGCTCACAGAGCACTTCTCGATCGGCACATTGGAAACAACGATTGCCCCGTTGAAGTCGGCGCTCAACGCCGCGAACTGACTCTGCTTGACGGAGAGCTTGTCGGTGCTGCGGGTCACGCTCGTGGGCTGCATCGTGTTGAGGACCACGGCCACCGGCTCGCCGCCCGTACCCTCGCCCTGGATATCCCCGTGCGCGTTGAACGCCGAGCCGTACACGGTGAGGGAGCACAGGTTGTGGCCGATGTCGTCGCTGCTCTCGATGATGAAATTGCCCTCAATCAGAGGACTGACTGGACCCGCCAGCGCGGGTGCAGCGAGCAAGGCCGCGCCAAGACCAAGAGAAACCGCCGCAGCAATCCGCGTGAAATGCATCTCCGAACCCTCGTCAACAGTGTGGTTTCCACAGTGTCGCACGCGAGGGTCGGACGGTTTTGGCGCCCGACCTCTCAGCTCACGACGCGAGGGCCTGCGCACTGGTACGAGAGAGACCAGTGCTTGCCCATCGAGTCCACCTTGAACTCGACGTGGCGGAGTCCGGACAGGACCGCGGCGAGATTCGCAATGACCGGCGCCGGCATCAGCCCGGACAGATCGTCGCCCTTGCAGGACAAGACAGCCGCACCGTGGCTCTTGGTCATGTTGAACGAGGCACTCACGGAGCACTTCGCGACCTCGGCGTCGAACTGGGTCGTCGGCGTGATTCCGGCAACCAAGACGAGCGTGACGAACTCACTCTGTTTGACCGAGATCTTGCTCTCGTTCCGGCTCGTGCTCGTGGGCTACAGCGCGTTGAAGAAGAAGCCGGCCGGGTTCAGATTCGCGTCGAGGCCAAGCACGCTCCCCTGAGCGGTGAACGTATCGCCTTCTGCCGTGACCCCGCAGCCGACCAGAGCGACGAGGCCAAGGGTCACTAACGCTGCAATTCGCTTGACGCGCATGTTCAACTCCTCGAGGTAGGCGATCCTACCGCGTCGCAGGTCCAGTCCACGCCACCCGAACCCAGCAGCGCGGTTGAGCCGTAGACCACGCGCGAATAGACTGCGCGGAGCCTAGGAGGTCCCCCGTGTTCCAACCGAAGCTCCCCGCGAGCGTGGACGAGATCCGCTTCGACGACCCGCTGTTCTGGGCCCGGCCGATCGACCAGCGCGAGGGAGCGTTCGCGCTGCTGCGGCGCGAGCGGCCGATGTCGTTCCACAAAGAGTTCGAGCCACCGCCGAACATCCCCATTCCGCGCGGTCCCGGCTATTGGTCGGTGACCCGCCACGCGGACGTGGTGACGGCGAGCCGGCGCTCGGACCTGTTCTGCTCGGGCCGGGGCGGCGTACAGATCGCGGATCTGCCCCCGGAGATGGCCGAGTTCTTCGGCTCGATGATCGCGATGGACGATCCGCGCCACGCGCGGCTGCGCGGCATCGTGTCGCGCGGCTTCACGCCTCGCGCGCTCGCACGCCTGCAGCACGACGTCGAGCGGCGCGCGGCGACGCTCGTCGATGCGGTGATCGACCAGGGCGAGTGCGACTTCGTCACGAAGATCGCGGCGCCGCTCCCGCTCGGGATCATCTGCGACATGATGGGCATCCCCGAGAGCCAGACGCAGTTCGTCTTCGACCAGACGAACATCATCCTGGGCCTCGGCGATCCCGAGTACGTGACTCCCGGCACGAACGTGATCATCGCGGCACTCACCGCGGGCCGTGCGCTCGTCGAGCTGATGAACGAGATCGGGAAGGACCGCCGCGCGAACCCGAAGGACGATCTCACCTCGCAGCTGCTGAACGCCCAGATCGACGGCCAGTCACTCACCGACCAGGAGCTCGCGTCGTTCTTCGTGCTGCTCGTCGCTGCGGGCAACGAGACCACGCGCAACGCGATCAGCCACGGAATGAAGGCGCTCTCCGACCATCCCGCGGAGCGGCGCAAGTGGGCCGCGGACTTCGAGGGCGTGGCGCCCACGGCGGTCGAGGAGATCGTGCGCTGGGCGACCCCAGTGATTCACTTCCGGCGCACCGTCACCCAGGACACGGAGCTCGGCGGGCAGAAGCTGCGCGAGGGCGAGAAGATCGTGCTCTGGTACAACTCGGCGAACCGCGACGAGGCGGCCTTTCCGGACCCGTACCGGTTCGACGTGACTCGCACTCCGAACGAGCACGTCGGCTTCGGCGGACCCGGCGCGCACCATTGTCTGGGCGCGAACCTGGCACGGCGCGAGATCACGGTGGTGTTCCGCGAGCTCTTCCGCCGTCTGCCGGACCTGGAGATCAGCGGCGAGCCGGCGATGCTGCAGTCGAACTTCATCCACGGCATCAAGCGGATGCCGTGCACGTTCACGCCGGGCGGGAAGGGCTAGGGGCGCGCGAGTCAGCGCGCGATCTTCTCTGAGTCACTCGAGTCCCAGGGTACGCCGGGCTGCGCTTCGCGCGCAGCCGATGCGCCCACTCAGTGTCCCGCGCGCGACCGACGCCGCAGCCCTGCCACGCTGAGGAGACCCAGCCCGAGCAGTACACATGCCCCCGGCTCCGGCACCGAGATCGCCAATCTGAGAAAGCCGTCTAGCGTGAGCCCGCTGGTGAAGGGGAACAGTACGCCCGCCGGGTAACCCAGGCCTTGGTTGATCGCAATGTCCCACCGGAAGTTGCCACCACCCAGATTCGTGAGTGTGGACGTCGTGCCACCAAAGAACGCGTCGTCGAGAGGGGGAAAAAATCCCGAGAGATCGACCGTCGCGGGAACCGGGCCGGTCACATTCAGCACGCCCGAGGTAAGCAGGAGCGACACGCCCGTCATGCTGACGACGCCCCCTGCGCCGATCGTCTTCGTCCCGCTGCTCAGCGCGAACGCCAGATTCGTCGCGGTTCCGGAGAGGCCTCCGAACATCGTGGGGGAGAGGGTGACGTTGCTGACGTGGATCGCGCTGCCGACCTGACTCACCGAGGTCGAGACGTTGGGAACCAAGTTCCCCTTCTGAGCGCCTGAAAGGCTACCCGTTCCGACGCCGAAAGCGTGACTGGGGAGGCCGCCACCGGGGCCTCCGCCTATCAAGTAGTCGTCGTTGCTCAAAGTGAGATTCACGTAGCTGACGGTGGTATCGACCGTCCAAGTCACCGGGGCGGATCGCGCTTGAGGAGCCGTGAGGAGCAACGCAACCGCAGCGGCCACAGACGCAGCAAAGCTTCCCAGAATCCGACACATCAGGACACTCCCTCCCAAAGAACGGAACGGTCGCAAAGACGTAGGCGCGCAGCATAGGGCGACCCACCCGGTCCCGGTCACTACCAAATGGGATACTCGGGTGAATTCTCGCGGGTCGAGACGGGCACGTTGCAGTGGCGGAGCCGCCGGGATCACCGCCCTGATCAGTCTCCCGCCGAGTACCAGCGCAAGACGCGCAGGGCGCGGAGCGTGTTCCAGCGACTGGCCTTGCCCCGGCCCGGCTCCATGTCGAGCCCGACCGGGTCGGCATGCGGCGCGCCGAGCGGCCAGCGCCCGTTCCGATGCTGTCGCTTGGCGACGAGCTCGACTGACTCTTGGAGCCGCTCGTCGCGCTCGGCGCCAGCGCTGCGCAGGTAGTCGAGGCCGCGCAGCACGTCGTAGTGCCAGGTGACCGGAAACGCGAAGCGCGTCCACTTGACGTCGATCGGCGTGCCGGTAGAGAGCCTGCGGAACATGCGGCGAGACACGAGATACTCGTGCGCGCGGGCCCGCGCGGCGGTCACCTCCGGCCTCGGGCCCCTCGCCTGCTCGTACTCGAGTAGCCCTTCCAGGACGTCGATCGTCGTGTGGAACGATGAGCGCACGGAGCCGCGCTCCGCCTCGCAGTTCCAGCCGCCGTCCGCGAGTTGCTCGCCGAGCAGCCTCTCCGCGAGGCGGTCGTTCGCCTCGCCGAAGTAGGCGCCGAGCCCGAGCGCGCGGCCGTTGATGCACGGCTCGACCTCGCCCGCGAAGAACGGTGAGTATCCGTGCCACGGTCCCCAAGTAACTCGCTCGCGGACGCGAGTCACCATCTCACGAGCTCGTTCGCTGGACGGGTCCAGCCCGAAGCTCCACAGGAGCTGGAGCGTGTGGAGATTGGCTTCCCAGCGCCGCTCGTTGCCCGGGTCGCCCCAGCCGCCGTCCGCAGCCTGGCGGTCGAGGAGTCGCGCGCCCCAACCTTCCGAGGCGACGCGCCCGCGCTCGGCGGCGACGGCCTCCGCGGGCTCGTCGGTGAGGTCGCGCATGACCTGCCAGCGGATCGCGGGGTCCGAGTCGAGGAGCCAGCGAATCACGGAGTCTCTCGCGGCGCCGCGAGTCATTCTTTCACGGCCGCCGATCGCGCGGCAGCCCGAGCACGAGCTCGCCGATGATGTTGCGCTGCACGTTCGAGGTGCCGCCCGCGATCGCGAAGGCGAGAGAGTACATGTAGTTCGAGACCCAGCGCCCCTGCGTGAACTCGCCGACGCCCATCACGGCTTCGTCCGCGGTCGGTTCGTGCAGCCCCGCGTCGGGAATCAGGTCGAGCGCGAGCTTGGCGATCAGCTGCTGCACGTTCGTGCTCAGAAGTTTCGCCATCAAGAGCTCACTCATCACCTGCGCTTCCCGGTTGTGGTGGATCGCGGTGAGCATGCGCGCCACCGACCACTCCTGAGTCTCGAGGTGGCCGGCGATCTCGGCGAGGCGCTGGCGCACCACGGGGTGCTCGAGCGCCGGCCGGCCGTCGCGCTGCGCGCGGCGCGCCAACGCGACGAGTGAGTCGAACGTGATGCGCACGATCGCCGAGTCACCGATCAGCATGCGCTCGTGCTTCAGCGTGGAGCGAGACACCTTCCAGCCCTCGCCGCGCCGGCCCACGATGTTCTGCGCGGGAACGCGCGCGCCGTCGAAGAACACTTCGCAGAAGTCGGTCCCGCGCTGCATCATGGTGAGCGGCCGCGCGACGATGCCCGGCGTCTTCATCGGCACCAGGAGATACGAGATGCCGCCGTGCTTCGGCGCGTCGGGCTCGGTGCGGAAGAGTCCGAACATCATGTCGGCCTCGTCGGCTTGGCTGGTCCAGATCTTCTGGCCCGTCAGCACCCACTCGTCGCCGACGAGCTCGGCTCGCGACTGGAGCGAGGCCAAGTCACTGCCCGCGCCGGGCTCGCTGTAGCCCTGACACCAGAGGAGCTCGCCGGTGAGCGTCCGCGGGATGTACTCGCGCCGCTGCTCCTCGCTGCCGCACTCGAGCAAGGTCGGCACGAGCATGTGCGTGCCCTGCACGGACCCGCGGTGAGGCACACGAGCGCGGTCGAGCTCCTGGCGGATCACCGTCTCGGCCATCACGTCCGGCGCGGCGCCGGCGCCGCCGTACCCGCGGGGGACGGTGCGGTGAAGGAAGCCGGCCGCGAGCGCTCGCTTGCGCCACGCGATCGCCTGCTCGCGCTCCGCGAGTCGTGACTCCTCGGCGCGCAGCGGCCAAGTGTCTCTGCAGAACGCGCGCACCTCGGCGCGCAGTCTCTCGTACTCGTCTCCGAACTGGAGATTCATCACCACCCCTCGAGGCGCGCGTAGCGCTCGCGGTGCAGCTCGGGCGCGCCGAGCCACAGCCGGTCGAACATGATGCGCTTGAACCAGATGTGCACGTCGCACTCCCAGGTGAAGCCGATCCCGCCGTGCGCCTCCACCGCGTCGCGCGCCGCCTGCTGCGCGCGGTCGGTGACGTGAGACTTGGCGAGCGCCGCCGCGCGCGGTGACTCGGCGGGCGCGTGGTCGAACGCGTGCGCCGCGTACCACCAGAGCCCGCGCGTCGGGTCGACTTCGAGCGCCATGTTCGCGAGCTGGTGCTTCAGCGCCTGGAACTGCGCGAGTGACTGGCCGAACTGCTGGCGCGTCTGCAGATAGGACGCAGTCGCGCGCACGAGCTGGTGCGCGGCGCCGAAGGCGTCGGCAGCGAGCAGGACGCAGCCCGCGTCGACCACGCGAGCCGCGTCGGCGGCCTCGAGCGTCTCGGCCGGCGCGTCGAGCTCGAGCGTGGCGAGCGGCCGGCCGCGGTCGAGCGCCGGCTCGGGAGTCATGCGCACGCCGGGCCCGGCCTCGACGAGCGCGAGCGCGCCGTTCGCGCAGCCGACGACGAAGAGCTGCGCGCCCTCCGCCTCGGGGACGGAGAGCTTGCGGCCCCGCACGCGCCCGTTCGCGAGCTCGACTCGCCAGTCACTCGGCAGCCAGCGCCCGGCGTCCTCGGCGAGCGCGACGGTGGCGCGTGACTCGCCCGAGGCGAGCCGCGGCAGCCAGGCCCTTTGCTGCGTGGCGCTCCCGCCGCGCGCGAGCGCCAGCGCTGCGAGTGAGTGGCCGAGGAACGGCACCGGTACGGCGCCGCGGCCGAGCTCCTCGGCGACGAGCGCGAGCTCGAGCAGCTCGAGGCCCGCTCCACCGAATGACTCCGGCACGACCATGCCCGCGACGCCCATCTCGGCCAAGCCCTTCCACAGCGCAGACACGGCTTCCCGCTCGCCTTCGAAGACTCGATGCACCGCCGGCGGCGGGCACTGCTTCGCGACGAAGTCGCGGACGGTGGTCTGCAGCAGCTCCTGCTCTTCGGAGAGTGCGAAGTTCATGCGCCGAGCAGCTCGAGACAGTTCTCGCGCATCACCCGCTTCACTTCCGACTCAGCGAAGCCCGAGAGCTCCTTCGTGAAGTCGAGCGGCTGCGCTAGCCCCTCCCCGTGCGGCCAGTCGGAGCCGAACAGGATTCGCTCCACGCCGATCAGGTCCGCGAGCACGCGCAGGTTCTCCTCGAGATACGGAGTCACCCAGACGTGCTTGCGCACCGTGTCGAGTGGGTCTTCATGAAACACCCACGGTGTCTGGTTCGCCTGCTTGCGAAGGCGCTTCACGAGCAAGTGCAGCCAGTCGGAGCCGTTCTCGATGCTCGCGACGCGCAGCGCGGGATGCCGGTGGAAGACGCCGTGGAGGATCATGCTGGCCAGCGTGTCGTGGATCGCCCGGTCCGAGACGACGATGCGGGCGAGCGGGTCGGGATTGCGGAACGGCTCGAAGATTCCGGAGCCGCCCCACGCGGCGCCGAAGGAGTCGTAGCCGCTGTCGCCCAGATGGAACGCGACCGGGAGCGACGCCTCGGCGAGGCGCGCCCAGACCGGATCGTGTGACTCGTGACCGAGTGACCGCCCCGTGCCGTTGGGCGCAGGAACCGGCGCCGGCCGAACCAGCACCATGCGCGCGCCGCGCTCGATGAGTGAGTCGAGCTCGCGGAGCGCGGCCTCCGGATCGGCCAGCGACAGCATCGGCACGCCGATCAGCCGGCCGCGGTAGGAGAAGCCCCAGTCCTCCTCAAGCCAGCGGTTGAACGCCGAGAGACTCGCCATGGTCGCCGGGATGTCGCGGCGCAGCGCCTCTTCCACTCCGCAGCCGAGCGTCGGGAACAAGAGGGCCGCGTCGAGGCCCTGGGCCTCGGTGACTGCCAGCCGGGTGTCTCGATCGCGGTACTCCGCGCGCAGCGGCTCGACCTTCATGATCGTGGCGAGACTCGTGCCCTCCGGGACCTGCCCGCGGAAGAACGCGTCCATGCAGCCCGGGACGATGACCGGATCGAAGGTGGGGTTCGGGATGAAGCGGTTGATTCGATCCCCGATCAGGAGCTCGACGCGCTTGCCCTGCTGCACCGGACGCACCCCGCGCTGCTTCCACTCCTTCGGCAAGTGTCTCGTGAACGCGTCGAGCGGCTCGTAGTAGTGATTGTCGGCGTCGATGGGGCGGACGCTCATGAGTGACTCTCCCTGAAGAAGAACGCTTCGGCGTTCCGGTGGAGGAAGGCGTCGAGGATCTCGGGCGCGAGGTCGAGCTTCCGGGCCTCGTCGAGGCAGCGCTGCATCGACAGCACCGGGTAGTCCGACGCGTAGAGGATGCGGTCCTTGCCGCGCGTCGAGAGGTAGTGGAGGAGCTCCGCCGGCAGCCGCTTTGGCGACCAAGCCGAGGTCATGAGCCGCAGGTTCCGGTGCTTGAGCATGAGCCGGATGGCGACGTCCCACCACGGGTCGGCGCCGTGGATCATGCACAGCCGGAGCTCCGGGAAGCGGAGACACACGCGGTCGAGATGGATCGGGTTCTGCACCTCGGCCGGGACCGGCGGCCCGGGGATGCCGGAGTTCAGGCACAGCGGCAGGTCGAGCTCGCAGCACTTCGTGTACAGCGGGTAGTAGACCGAGTCACTCGGCGCGTACATCCCATCGCCCCAGAAGCTCGGCCCCACCACCGCGTACGAGACCGGGTGATCGCACACGAATGACTCGAGGCTGCGCAGCGTGGGCATCGGCCGCAGGAGATCCAGGCCACCGACTCCGAGTGAGAGCCGGTCGGGACGCGCCGCGGCGTAGCGCTGCGCGCGGTCGGCGCCCTTGCCGAGCCGAGTCAGCAGGATTGCGCGCGCAACGCCGTTCGCGTCCATGTCGTCGAGCAGCTGCGCGAGCTCCACGCTCTGCAGGAACGAGTCACCGGCCTTGAAGTAGTCCTCCTTGACGCGGACCAGCCAATCGGGCGGCTCGTGGTCGCCCAGGTCCACGTTCACGAGACAGTCGATCGCGCGGATCACGTCCCCTCCACCTGGGGCCACACCTCGGGCCGGAGCACCCCGTGGATCAACAGCCGCCGGAGCTCGCGAGTGAATCGCCGGGTGACTCTGCGGGCGGAGTCCGCGCCTTCGTACTGCTGGAGCGCGACGAGCGGCCAGAGCACGCCGACGCAGAGCAGCAAGTGACTCAGCATCTCGGCGTCGATCCCGCGCTGCGCCTTCCGGCTCTGGGCGATCTTGCGGATGTGCGCGCGATAGCGGCTCCACGCGGGTTCCGGGAGCGCGCCGCCCGAGACGAGCTGGTGCAGCGTCAGCCGCGCGAGCTCGGGGTAATCCAGGAAGTAACTCACCATCTCGTCGACGTGGCCCCAGATCGGCCGGGTCTCGCGCAGCATGCCGGTCATCTCGTCGCCGAGCTCGGCGATGACCGCGGCCGCGAGGGCGTCGCGCTTGCGGAAGTGCTGATAGGCGGTCGTGCGGTTCAGGCCCGCGCGGTCGGCCACCTCGGAGACGGTGAGCGCCTCGGGGCCTCGCTCGGCCAGGATCCCCCGCGCCGCGGAGAGAATGCGCCGCCGGTTCCTCTCGAAGTCGCGGCGGCGGGGCGTTCGGGCCGGGCGCAGCATGGCTACGAGACATACTCCGGCGGACGGAAAACTTCAACACCATTGTCGTGTTTTTGTTCGGGCGCGCCGGCCTGTGACCGCCGAGGCGGAGCCCCGCTCTGCGGTGAGTCACTTGGCGGGCGGCCGCCCGTAGGTGGCGCCGGCCCGCCTACTCGAGGTTGAGGGGCCGGAACAAGTGAGCGGTGGACTCTTCCGTCGGATCGCCGTCGTGCTCCGGCAGGCGGCCGATCTCGCGGAGATTCAGCCAATTCGCCTTCTGGCTGATCCAGATGTGGTCGGCGGCGCGGGCGGAGATGTCGCCTTCTACCAGCCCCGTGGGTATCCCGACGACAGGATTTCCGGCGAAAACGGCAGGCACCGACGAGCCGCACCTTCGGCAGAAGGCGCTGCGGTACGCCGGTGGCTCGCGAAGTATGGGCGCGTCGTAGAGCGAGATCAGGTCCTCGCCACTCAGCCAGCGATAGTTCTCCGCACGCACGTAGAACTGCGCCACGAAGGCTGAGCTGGTCACTCGCTGACAGCGCCTGCAATGGCATATCTCGATATCCGTCGTCGGGCCGTGAAACTCGAACGCCACACCGCCGCACAGACAGCGACCCACCATTGGACTCGATCCTCTCTGTCAGTTCTGTCTGCCATATTGTCTCGCTTTCGATCGTGGAGTCACGGTGATTCAAGGTGGGCGGCGCCGCTCCCGATCGAGAGCGTCGAGCACGGCGAGCTCGGAGGATGGCGGGGATGGCGGCAGCGGCGGGCACTCACCTGTTCACGATCGAGAGGACGATCAAGGTTCTGCACTACCCGGCGCAGAAGGCGCTGGTCGGGGAGTGGGAGTCACTGTGCACGCCGCAGTTCCGCGAAGCGCTGCTGCGCAGCATGGACGAAGCTTACCGGCTCGGCGCCAAGTCCTGGATCGTCGACCTGACCCGCGATCCCGGCGTGCCGACGCAGGACGACCTCAAGTGGGTCGAGACCTTCAACGTCGGGAACGCGCTGCGCAAGGGCGTGACCGCCTGCATCAACGTCCACGGCGCGAGTGCGCTCGCCAAGATGGGCGCGCGCCGCTGGACGAAGAGCGCGAGCGAGCAAGGCATGGTCACTGCCGACTGCGCGACCCTCGACGAGGCGCTCGAGATCGCGGCGCAGGTCGCGAACGGCGTGGCGGCACAGGGGCACAGCGCGTCGCCGCGCCCGTGAGTCAGTCGCGCCAGCTCGCCGACTCCCTCAGTGGCGCCGGACACTCACAGCTCGAGCCATAGCGCCTTGGGGCCGCGCAGAACCGGGTTCTTGCTCCGCGCGATCTTCTGTGGCGCCAGCGTGAAGCGCGGGAAGCGCGTGATCAGCGCCTCGAGCGCGAACGCCGCCTCGAGCCGCGCCAGTTGCGCGCCGAGACAGAAGTGGATCCCATGACTGAACGCCAGGTGCTGTACATCGCGGCGAGTCACGTCGAGTCGCTCGGCGTCGGGGAACGCGGACGGATCGCGGTTGGCCGAGCCGAGCAGCATCACGACGTGGTCGCCGCGGCGGATGCGACCGCCGCCGAGCTCCACGTCCGAGAGCGCGAAGCGCGAGGTCATCTGCACGGGACTGTCGTAGCGGAGTAACTCGTCGATCGCGCCTGGGATGCGCTCGGGATCGCGGCGGAGAATCTCGAGCTGCTCGGGATTGCGCAGCAGCGCGAGCGTCGCGTTCGAGATGAGATTCGTCGTCGTGTCGTTCCCTGCGACGAGGAGCAGCGTCAGTACGGAGAGCAGCTCGTTGCGCTTCAAGCGATCACCCGCCTCCTCCGCCGCGGCGAGCGCACTGATCACATCATCCCGCGGTGACTTGCGCCGCGCCTCGAGGATGGCCTCGAAGTAGCGGTCGAGCTCATCGCCCGCGCGCGCCGACGCGTGCCGGTCTGCGAGCGAGGCGTCGCCGATGTTGCGCACGACCTCGTTCGACCAGGCGCGGAAGCGCGCGTGATCCTCGGTGGGGATCCCGAGTAACTCGGCGATCACGCGCACCGGCAGCGGCGCCGCCAGCGCAGTCACGACCTCCATCGCCCCGCGCGCGGGGCGTGTCTCGAGCAACTCTTCCAGGATCGATTGGATGCGCGGCCGCACCCGCTCGACCGCGCGCGGCGAGAACGCCTTCGACACCAGCCCGCGCAGCCGCGTATGAATCGGCGGGTCGAGGCGCAGCATCGAGCCGCGGTCGTCGTCGTACGCATCGCGCAGCCCCGCGCGGTGAAAGCGCGCCGCGAGCCGCGCGTGGCGGGGGTGATTGCGTTCGTCGGCCGAGAAGGCCGGGTCGCGCAGCACCGTCAGGATGTCCGCATGCCGCGACAGCACCCAGCCATCCGCGTTGCGGCAGCGGTGAAACGGATCGACTCGCCGCAGCCTGTCGAAGAAGGGGTACGGGTCGGAGCGCAGCGCCGCGGACATGGGGTTGAACACGATCCCGGTCTCCGCTTTCTCGAACGCAGCGAACGCCGCGTATCCGACCGAGCCGAGCCGCGACTTCGGCCCCTCCGGACTGTCGTGGGCGTCGGATCGCTGGGACCTGCGCCGTGCGCTCGTGCTCGAGGGCGCGCGCGTGAGAGCGTGACGCATCGCGACCCCGGGCTCGCGCGCATCGTGCTCTGGGTCGACTTACAGACGCTGTACCCGCTCTACTTCGCCTCGTACGACGCGAAGGGTGACTCGGTCGACGTGGGCTACTGGGTCGGCCGCTTCAGCGAGGATCTCGCTGGGAGCGCGAAGAGCTCGAGCCCGGGTACCGGTGGCGCGCTCCGCGTGATCGATCCCGTCGGCGCCGCATTCGCGAACCCGCGCACCCGCGAAAGCTGGCGGCGCGAGTCATGGGAGATCACGTCCTCGCCCGAGCCCGACAGCGACGTGCGCCGCGCGCTCTCGATCGGGAATCTCACGAAGAGCAGGTGACTCGACGTAGGTGCTGACACGCGCCGTGAGTCGCCATCCGCGCCGTTGCGCCGCAGAAGTCACCGTCTCGCCCCCGCGCCAGCTCGCGGAACGTCGGGATCATTTGGTGGAGGCGCCGGGAATCGAACCCGGGTCCGTCTGGCTTCCTTCGCCCGCGTCTACGTGCGTAGCGTCGTGTTTGATTTAGCGGCCGGCCTGGCTTCGGCGCTCGCCTAGCCGGTCGCGATTCGGGTATGGTCTCGTCCGCCTCCCCCCGACGAGGACTTGGACCAGCCTGCCGTGTATGACACCCCCGCGACTCAGCAGGCGTCGGTCGCGGGCGTGCTCGCTGTCCTAGTGTTTAGCTAAGCAGCGAGAGCGAGATTTTCGTTGGCAATTAGATTGCCTTCGCCGCGAGTTTTGCGAGGACTCGGCACCTCGGCACGCAGCGGACGACCTCGACCATCCGTCGAAACCGATCGCCCCCAGGAACGCGGGGCATACTAAGGGGCCGGCCATGTACGTCAAGAACGGTGTCGTCGTGCTGCGCAGGGGGCGCGAGCGGTCGGTCGCGCTCGGCCACCCGTGGGTGCTGTCGGGCAGCGTGCTGCGCGTGGAGGGCGATCCTGAGCCTGGCGACGTCGTCGCGCTGCACGACGAGGCGGGCGCGGTGCTGGGCTTCGGCGACTTCGACCCGGATGCGCAGATTCGCGTGCGCATCACCGCGTTCGGGAAGGACGAGCCCGATGCGCAGGCGTGGCTCGAGACGCGGCTCGGCGCGGCGCTCGCGCTGCGCCGCGATCACCCGCTGCTCGCGGGCACCGACGCGCTGCGGCTCGTGCACGCGGAGGCCGACGGCTTGCCGGGACTCGTGATCGATCGCTACGCGGACTTCGTCGCGCTGCGCGTCGGCACCCCGGCAATGGCGCGGCGCGCGGGCGAGGTCGGCGAGATCTTGCGACGAATCAGCGGCGTGCGCGCGGGATGGCTGCGCAGCGAGGGCGCAGCGGGCCGCGAGCTATTCGGTTCGGTCCCCGACGAGCCGATCGAGATTCATGAGTCGGGCCGGAGCTACGCCGTCGATCTCAAGCACGGACAGAAGACCGGCTTCTACCTCGACCAACGCGACGCGCGCGATCTGTTCGCGAAGCTCGCGCGCGGCGCGCGGGCGCTCGACCTGTTCGCGCACACGGGCGCCTTCGCGCGCGCGGCGCAACAAGGCGGCGCGCGCGAGGTGATCGCGGTGGAGGCCTCGCAGCAGGCGATCGAGCTCGCGCGCGTGAACGCGCCGGGCTGCGAGCTCGTGACCGACGACGCGAACGAATTCCTGCGCCGCGAGCGCCGTCTCTTCGACCTGATCTCGGTCGACCCGCCGCCGTTCGCGAAGAAGAAACGCGACGTCCCCGCGGCGTGTCGCGCGTACAAGGACTTGAACCTGCGCGCGTTCGCGCGCGCCGCCGAAGGCGCGCACGTGCTGACCTTCAGCTGCTCGCACCACATCGCGCCCGAGCTGTTCCGCAAGCTCGTGTTCGCCGCGGCGCTCGACGCGCACCGCGAAGTGCTGGTGCTGGGCGAGCTGCGCGCGCCGCCGGATCACCCGGTCTCGATCCGCCACCCGCAAGGCGAGTATCTGAAGGGACTGCTCGTGCGCGTGGGCGGCGCCGCGTGACACGTCGCGGTGTACAGCGAGCGCTCGCATTGACGGCGATCGCGGCGGGAATCGCCGGGCTCTTCTGGCTTCGCTTCGAGACCGGGATCGAGTGGCGGCCCGAGTCACTGCGCGACGCGATCGCGGATCTCGGCATCCTCGGCCCACTGGCGATGATCGGCATCATGGCCTTCCGGCCGTTCCTCGGCCTGCCGTCGTGGCTCGTGATGCTGGCGACGGGGATGCTGTTCGGACCCGTGCTCGGGACGGTGTGCGGCGCGGTCGGCGGGCTGCTCGGTGGCGCGCTGATCTTCGGCATCTCGCGCGCGCTCGGCCGCGAGGCGGTGCAGAAGTATCTCGGCGTCGGCGCGATGCGCTCCTTCGAGGAGTTTCTCGCGCTGCGCGGCGCGCCGTGGCTCGCGCTCTACACGGCGATCCCGATCTCGTGGCTCACGCCCGTGTTCGCGGGCGCGGGTCTCTCGCGCATGCGCTTCGCGGTGTTCTGCACGGCGACCGGGCTCGGCTTCGTGCCGCGCGCGGGACTGTTCGCGGTCGCGGGGCGCGCGGCGGTCGAGCCGAGCCTGCGCAACGTCTCGCTCGCGGTGGCGCTCGCCGTCGCGGCGCTGGTCGGCACTTTCCTCGCGCGGCGCTGGCTCAGCGCGAGACCTTCGGCTTCGGAGTGACTCCCGGTCCGGCGCGCTGCACCGAGAGCAGCACGCGCTGGAACCACGGGCGGTAGAACTCGAAGTCCTCGACGCGCGAGTCGGCCATGACGACGAGCACCCAGCCGTCGCCCCAGTCGATCACGTCGGTCTGCTCGGCGCGCTCCGTGCCGCGCGCGATCAGGCGCACGACCGGCGCGCCGTCGAGCTCGAACTCCTCGCGCCGCACGTCGTCGCCGAGGCCGCGGCTCTTCGCGGTCAGCAGTGACAGATGCGACCCTACACTGCCGCGTGACGCGACGACCTGGATCGACGCGTCGTAGTCCCACGAGACCCCGTCGACCGCGATCCAACCGCTCGGCGTCTTGATCGCCTGCCAGCCCTTCGGGAACTGCACCTCGAAGCCGTGGCGCGGGTCGAGTATCTCGCCCGCGAGCTTCGGCGGCTCGCGTCGCACGTCGCGCAGCTTCGGCGGGTGCACCTCGGCGAGCCGCGCGTAGACGGTTCCGGGTGGCAAGGAGTAGAGCGCGCGCAGCGTGTTCTTGTCGTGCTCGGACAGCGCCTCGATGCGGCGGTCGGCCGCGACGGCGTACATCACGTCGCCGGCCAGCGGGCTGTGCTGGCCCGACACGCCGAGCAGGTGGCCGATCTCGTGCAGCGCCACGGCGCGCACCTGGCGCGGCGTGAGCAGGCCCATGGGGTCTGCGATGAACACCAACGCGTCGCGCGGCGCGAACTCGATCTCGACACGATCCGGTGTAGGCCCGCTCCGCTTCACGCTGCAGCGGTCCGCCTCGCCGTGGACGACGCCGAGCACCTGGCCCTGTTCGATCTCCTCGATCTCGGCCTGCAAGTGAATCGTGAGCTGCGCTTCGCGCGCGCTCGCCGCGCGCGCGACGCGCGCCGGCCCGCCGATCGCGCGCTGCCAGAGCGCGAACGCCTCGTCGACCGCGTTCACGTAGTCCTCGGGGCTGCGCGTGCTCCACTCTCCGGCGAGCGCCTCGGGGATCACGGGTGACTCGACGAAATACCGCAGCGGCAGCGCCTCGTCCGCCCAGCGGCACGCGACCAGCGCCTCGCCGCCGTCCGGCAGCTCTTCGCGGTGCATCGCCCAGGGCAAGTAATTCGGCTCCGGCTGCGGTCCGGCGCGCGCCGTGAAGCTCCAGTAGTCCCAGCGGTTGTGCGTGTACTCGATCGGGGCGCTGCGACACGCGGCCGCAGTCACGACGGCTAGCGCGAGCGCGGCGGCGCGCTTCATCCGCGCTTCGCGTGCCGCCGGGTCGCCTGGCGCACCCGCATGTCGGCTTCGCGCGTCGCGATCGCCTGGCGCTTGTCGTGCAACTTCTTGCCGCGGCCGAGGCCGAGCTCGACCTTCGCGCGCCCGTTCTTCCAGTACATCTCGATCGGCACCAGCGTGAGTCCGCGCTCGCGCAGTCTTCCGCCCAGCCGGTGGATCTCGCGCCGATGGAGCAGGAGCTTGCGCACCCGCTCGGGCAAGTGATTCGCGTTGCCCGCGTACACGTACGGCGCGATGTGCGCCTTGTGGAGGAACATCTCGGTGCCACGCACTTGTGCGTAGGCGTCGCTGAGATTGGCGCCGCCGGCGCGCAGCGACTTCACCTCCGAGCCGGTGAGCACGAGCCCCGCCTCGACCGTCTCCTCGATCGTGTACTGGAAGCGCGCCTTGCGGTTCTTGCAGATGCTCTTGTGGGCGGGCTCGGCCAAGGCGGCCCGAACCTAGCGGAGCGCGTTCTCCGAGTCGACGAAGCAGATGCGGGGCTGGAAGTCGCGCGCTTCGTCGTCGGTCATCTGCGCGTAGCTCGCAATGATGACCAGGTCACCGGGCTTCACGAGATGCGCAGCCGCGCCGTTGATCGCGATCACGCCGCTCCCGGGCTCGCCGCGAATCACGTAGGTCGCGAGTCGCGCGCCGTTGGTCACGTCGTAGATCTCGACGCGCTCGTTGGGCCAGAGATCGGCCGCGTCGGCGAGCTCGCCGTCGATCGTGATCGAGCCCTCGTAGTCGAGGTTGGCCTCCGTGACCGTGGCGCGGTGAATCTTCGACTTGAGGAGCGTGCGCAGCATCAGACCGTCTCCGCTTCAAAGAGAGTGTTGTCGATGAGGCGCGTGCCTTCGAAGCGCA
>Ga0326730_1000044_pt1 | contig 37221 bp, 36 predicted proteins | sample MHFSIPfraction_3_FD_207740 | JGI IMG/M metagenome (GOLD analysis project Ga0326730, IMG submission 207740) | Lab enriched peat soil microbial communities from Michigan Hollow, Ithaca, NY, United States - MHF7AN SIP fraction | ecosystem: Environmental > Terrestrial > Soil > Wetlands > Peat...
CGCGAGCGGCGCGAAGTCGAGCCCCTTGTTGCGCCCGCCGGCGAGCCACACCACGCGCGCGGTCTGCGCGAGCAAGCTCGCCACCGCGGCGGCCGGATTCGTGGCCTTCGAGTCGTCGACGTAGCGCACGCCGGCGCGCACGCAGACGTCGCGCACGCGGTGTGGCAGACCTTCGAAGCGCCCGAGCACCGCGCGGATCGCATCGCCGCTCGCGCCGGCGAGATCGGCGGCCGACGCGGCCGCGAGCGAGTTGTCGATCGGGCGACGCGCAGCGCTGGACAACTCGGCGAGGGGAATCCGCACGCGCACATCGCGCTTGCGCGCCACCACGAGTGACTCGTCGTCGAGATATGCGCCGGTGTCGACGCGGGCGCGCGTCGAGAACCAGGCCAGGTTGGGGGCGAACTCCTCGGCCACGGAGCGCGCCCACGCGTCCTCGCGGTTCGCGACCAGCCAGGCATCGTCTCGCTGGAGCTGCGCGAGCCGGGCCTTCGCTGCGCCGTAGCGCTCGAGCGTGCTGTGCCGGTCGAAGTGATCCGGCGCCAGATTCAGCAGCACCGCCACGTCGGCGTGCAGCTCGCGCGCGTGCTCGAGCTGGAAGCTCGACAGCTCCGCGACGACCCAGTCGTAGCCCTGGCCGACGAGCGCGCACAGCGCCGTACCGATGTTGCCGCCCACGCCCGTCTTGAAGCCGCTGGCCGCGAGTATCTCGCCCACGAGCGTCGTCGTGGTGCTCTTGCCGTTCGAGCCGGTGATGCCGACGAGCTTGGCGTCGAGAAACTGCGCGGCGAGGTCGACCTCGGGAATCAGGTTCTCGCGGGCCAAGGTCGGAAAGCCGGGGCTCGCGACCACGACGTCGTAGCCCGCGAAATCCGGGACGGCGTCGCCGGAGACGCGCTCGACGGACGGGTCCAGCCCCTCCAGCGCCGCCGCCTTGCGGTCGTAGACGGCGACGCGCGCGCCCGCGCGCAGGAGTAGCTCGACCGCCGCGCGCCCCGAGCGCGCGGCGCCCAACACCAGGACCTGTCGTCCCGAGTAACTCATCGCAGCTTGAGCAGTGACAGAGCGACCAACCCCAGGATCACCGAGATGATCCAGAAACGGACGATGATCTGCGGCTCCGGCCAGCCGCGTAACTCGTAGTGGTGATGGATCGGCGCCATGCGGAAGACGCGCTTGCCGCGCGTCTTGAACGAGGCGACCTGGATCATCACCGAGAACATCTCGACCAGGAACAAGCCGCCCGCGACCACGAGCACGAGCTCCTGCCGGATGATGATGGCGACCGTCGAGAGCGCGCCGCCGAGCGCGAGCGCTCCGGTATCTCCCATGAACACCGACGCGGGGTACGTGTTGTACCAGAGGAAGCCGAGCCCTGAGCCCATGAGCGCCGAGCAGAAGATCGCGAGCGTGCCCGCGCCCGGGACGTGCTTCAGCTCGAGATAGTTGGCGATCACCGCGTTGCCGACGACGTAGCTGAACAGCCCGACCACCGCGGACGTGGTCATCGTCGGGCCGATCGCGAGGCCGTCGAGCCCGTCGGTGAGATTCACCGCGTTCGAGAAGCCGACGATGAACACCACCGCGAGCGGCACGTAGAGCCAGCCGATCGACGGATGGAAGCCCTTCACGAGCGGCAGCGAGATCGCCGCGTCGAAGCCCGGCAGTGAGTAGAGCCACACGGCCGCGACCCCGGCCACCGCGCACTGGCCGAGGAACTTCGCGCGCGCGCTGATGCCCTTGGGATTCTTCAGGATCGCCTTGCGGTAGTCGTCGACGAAGCCGATCACGCCGCAGCCGAGAGTCACGAAGATCACGATCCACACGAACGGGTTGGTCCACTCGGCCCAGAGCAGGGTGCTTGCGACCACCGCGGAGAGAATCAACGTCCCGCCCATGGTCGGCGTGCCGCGCTTGGTCTGGTGTCGATCCGGAGTGTCTTCGCGGATCGTCTGGCCGATCTGGCGGTTCTCGAGCCAGCGAATCAGCGCGGGCCCGGCGATGAACGAGATGAGCAGCGCAGTGAGTGCTGCGCCGACGCTGCGGAAGGTGAGATAGCGGAAGACGTTGAAGGCCGAGATCTGCGACGAGAGCAGCTCGTAGAACAGGTGGTACAGCATCAGCAGGACTCCGTGAGCAGCTTCACGACGCGCTCGAGCTTCATGCCGCGCGAGCCCTTGACGAGCACCGCGTCGCCCGAGCGCGCGTTCTGCCGCACGCGCGCGGCCGCGTCCTCGACGCTCGAAGTCTCGAACACGCGAGTGAGTCCGGCGGCCCGCGCGGCGGCGGCGGTGTGCGCGGAGAGCTCACCCACGGCGACCAGGACGTCGACGCCGGCCGCGGCTGCCCGACGGCCGACCTCGGCGTGCAGCGCGGGGGCCTCGTCGCCCAGCTCGAACATGTCGCCCAGCACCGCGAGCGCGCGGCCCGAGCCGCGCAGCTCGGCGAGTGTCTCGAGAGCGCGCGCGACGGAGTGCGGGTTCGCGTTGTAACTGTCGTCGATCACGAGCACGCCGTTGGGCGCGCGCACGAGGGCGACGCGGCCGGGGACGCCGCTGAATTCCTCGAGCCCGCGCCGGATCGCGTCGAGCGGGCGCGCGCCGAGGAGCCCCGTCGCGTACGCCGCCGCCGCCGCGCACAGGCCGTTGTCGACCAGGTGCAGCCCGGGCGCGCGCATGCGGACCTGCGCGTCGCCCGCGGGACACTCGAGCGTGTAGACCGCCGCGCCGTGCTCGCTGTGCGCGAGCCGCGCGCGGAACTCCGCGGGCGCGCGAATGCCGAACCGCAGCTTCTTGCCGGCGAAGCGCGCGGACTGAGTCACGCAGCAGGGATCGTCCGCATTCACGATTGCAGTCGCCTCGGGGCGCATGCGCGCGAACAGCTCGCCCTTCGCGTCGGCGATCGCCTCGAGTGACCCGAGCAGACCCAGGTGCGCGGGCGCGACGTTCGTCACCGCACCCACGGTCGGGTCGGCGATGCGAGTCAGTGCGTCGATCTCGCCCGCGTGATTCATGCCGAGCTCGACGACCAGCACTTCGTCGTCCGCCGCGAGGCCGAGGATCGAGAGCGGCAGGCCGATGTGGTTGTTGAGATTGCCGGGCGTGCGGCACACACGGTGGCCCGACGCCTCCAGGATGCGCGCGCACAGCTCCTTGGTCGTCGTCTTCCCGTTCGAGCCGGTGATCGCGACCACCGGGCCGGCGAACTTCGCGCGGTGCGCGCGGGCGAGCGCGCCGAGCGCGGTCACGGTGTCCTTGACCACGATCGCAGGCACGCCGAGTGACTCGTCGGGGACGCGCGCGATCAGCACCGCCGCCGCGCCTCGCCTCGCCGCCTCGACCAAGAAGTCGTGGCCGTCGAAGTTCTCGCCGCGCACCGCGACGAACAGGGCGCCGGCGGCGAGCGCGCGAGTGTCCGTCGAGACACTCGTGATCTCGAGGCCCGCCGGGCCGAGCAGCTCGCCGCTGCACGCGTGCGCGAGGTCGCCGAGTCGGAAGCTCACGACGCGGCCGCCCGCGCGCGCAGCGCCTGCGCCGCTTCCTCGCGGTCGTCGAAGTGCCGCTTCTCGCGGCCGACGATCTGATAGTCCTCGTGGCCCTTGCCCGCGATCACGACGCAGTCCTCGGGGCGCGCGCGCGCGATCGCGCGCGCGATCGCGGCACGGCGGTCCGAGATCACTTCGTGCGCACCCGAGAGACCGGCGGCGACGTCGCGCAAGATGGCCTCGGGATCTTCGCTGCGCGGGTTGTCGCTGGTCGCGATCACGAAGTCCGCGTTCGCGCACGCGGCGCGGGCCATCGGCGCGCGCTTGGTCTTGTCGCGGTCGCCTCCGCAGCCGAAGACCGCGATGAGTCGACCGCGGACCAGCGGCCGCACGCGCGACAGCATGCGCTCGAGTGAGTCGGCGGTGTGCGCGTAGTCGACCAGCACGACCGGGGCGCCGTCGCCCACCGGCTCGAGCCGGCCCGGAATCGGAGGACACGACTCGAGCCCGGACCGCACCGCCTCCCAGGGAATGCCGAGCGCGCGGCCGACCGCGAGCGCGGCGAGCGCGTTGTCGACCTGGAAGTCACCGGGCAGCGGGAGGTCGAGCTCGAGCTCGGCGTCTGGCCCGCGCACGCGCAGGTGTGAGTGCGCCAGCTCGATGCGCTCGGCGACGGTCGTGTAGTCCGCGCTCGAGCTCGCGCCGCGGCCGTAAGTCACGACCGGGTTTCCCGCGGCGCGCGCGAGCTCCGCCAGGCGCGGGGTCCACGGATCCGCCGCGTTCACCACCGCCGTCCCGGCGAGATGCGCGGGCCCGAACAGCAGTGACTTCGCGCGGCCGTAGCTCTCGAGATCGCCGTGGAAGTCCAGATGATCGTGCGCGAGCTGGGTGAACACCGCGACGGCGAAGCGCAAGCCCCTCACGCGGCCGAGCGCGAGGCTGTGCGACGAGACCTCCATCGCCACGGCCTCGACCTTGGCGTCGCGCATGCGCGCGAGCCAGCGCTGCAGGTCGAGTGACTCGGGCGTGGTCATCGCGGACTTCTCTTCGAAGCCCGGATAGCGCACCGAGATCGTTCCCAAGCTGCCCGCGCGCTTTCCCCCGGCGCGCAGGACCGACTCACAGAGCCGCACGGTGCTCGTCTTGCCCTTCGTGCCGGTGACACCGACGAGGATCAGTGACTCTGCCGGGAAGCCGAAAAAGCGCGCGGCGACGTCGGCCAGAGCGGCGCGCGCGTCGCGTACGACGGCGGCGCCGACCGCGGCCGGCAGCAATTCCGGCGCTTCCTCGACGAGCAGCGCGCTCGCGCCCGCGGCGAGCGCCTCCGCGACGAAGCGGTGACCGTCGGTCTGCGCGCCGCGCAGCGCCGCGAACAGCGCGCCGGGTCGCACCTGGCGCGAGTCATAGGTGAGATCGTCGACGCGCACGCCGGCGGGCCCGAGGACGCGCGCGTCCAAGCCTGCAACCAGCTCGGCCAGCGTCGCGCTCAACCCTCGTCTCCTTCGCGGTGCGCGATCCGCGTCTCGACGCGCGGCGCGGCCGGCGGTCGCTCGGTCGGCTCGCGCTCGCGGCCCCCCAACTGATCGAGGGCGTAGGCCGCGACCTCGCGGAACACGGGCGCCGCCACGATGCCCCCGGTGTGCAGCCCCTGCGGCTCGTCGACGAAGACGCCGATCACGAAGCGCGGATTCACCGCGGGCGCGATGCCGACGAACGACGCGATGTAGTCCTTCTGCGAGTAAGTGCCTTCCTTCACCTTCTGTGCGGTACCCGTCTTGCCCGCGACGGCCACGTTCGGGAGCGCTGCCGCGGTTCCGGTCCCGTTCTCGACCACGGCGCGCAGCATGCCGAGCATCACGCGCGCCGTCTGTTCGGAGATCACGCGCGCGCCGAGCTCCGTCGACGGGGCTTCGCCGTCGCCTTGCGCGACGGCCAGCAGGTGCGGCGTCACGCGCCGGCCGCCGTTCGCGAACACGGCCATCGCCGTGACGAGCTGAACCGGAGTCACCGTGATTCCCTGACCGAAGGAGAGGTTGGCGCGCTCCACCGCCTGTCGCTCGCGCAGGTCGCGAACCGAGCCCGCGATCTCCCCGGGGAAGCCGCTGCCGGGAACGTCGCCGAAGCCGAAGCGCCGCAGGCCGTCGACGAGCCGGTGCGCGCCGAGTCGCTCGGAGATCTTGGCGGCGCCGATGTTCGACGAGACGCGCACGACGTCACTCACCGTGAGCAGCCCGTGGGGGTGAAAGTCGCGGATCACTCGTCGGCCGATCCGGAAGCTGCCGTTCTCGCAGTCGAACACGTCGTCCGCTCGCACCACGCCCGCGTCGAGCGCGAGTGACACGGAGAACGGCTTGAGCGTGCTGCCGGGCTCGAAGGCATCGACGAAGGCGCGTGCGCGGTAGAGTGACTTGTCCTCGAGCCAGAAGCGGTTCGGGTCGAAGCCGGGCGCCTCGGCCAGCGCGAGGATCTCGCCGGTCGTCGGGTCGAGCGCCACCAGGGTCGCGTGGCGCGCCCCCGTTCTCCGCAGTGACTCGGCGAGCGCGCTCTCGGCGAAGTGCTGCAGGCGCACGTCGATCGCGAGCCGCACCGGGCGGCCCGTGCGCGCCGCGGGGGCGCTCGCGACCGTGGGCAACACGTTGCCGTGCGCGTCGCGCCGCGCGCTGAGCTCGGCACTCACACCGCGCAGCTCGCGGTCGTACGCGAGCTCGACGCCCGAAAGACCGCGGCCGTCGCGGTCGGCGAAGCCGACGAGCGCGCCGGCGAGATCTCCGTTGGGGTAGAAGCGCCGGCGCTCCGGCATGAGCTGAACGCCGTCGAGACCCAAGCGAGTCACTCGAGCCGCGGCGTCGGGAGACACCCAGCGCTGCAACCACACGAAGCTCGAGCCGCGAGCGAGTCGCCTCTCGAGCTCGCGCGCGGGCAGGTTCAGCGGCAAGGCGAGCGCACGCGCGGCCGCGCGGTGGTCGGACACTCGCTTCGGCCAGGCCGCGACCGAGTCCACGGTGGCCGAGACCGCCAACATGTTTCCGCGCCGGTCCTGGAGGTCGGCGCGCAGCGCCTCGAACTCGACCGTCGTCGACGCCTGCCGGCCGGCGCGATCCGATAGCCAGTCCGCGTCGAGTGTCTGCAGCTGGATGGCGCGCGCGAACAGCGCCGCGAAGCCGAGCAGGGCGACGACGGCGATCGCGTCGATTCGACCCGGGCGCAGTCCCGCGCGGCGGCGGCGTGCCCGCCGAGCGCGCTTCACGGCTTCTTCCCCGCGGCGACGTGACTCAGTGTGTGACCGTCGGCGCCGAGCGCGACGACTTGCTCGGGCCGTGGGTACGCAAGGCCGATCGCGCGGGCGCGCGGCTCGACCCGCTCGGGCGCGGCGAGCGCTGCCGCCTCGACGCGCAGGCGCTCGACCTCGAGCGAGAGCGCGTGCTCCTGGGCGACGCGGCGACCGAGCTCGTAGCGCAGCGAAGTGAGTCGCGTGCGCACGTACACCAGACCCCCCGAAGCGGCGATCACGCCCAGCGCGAGCGCCAGGAGTACTTGGAACCACGGGCCGCTGTGGCGCAGGCGCGAGTTCAGCAACGGACGCCTCCGCGCAGACGCGCGCTGCGCGCGCGCGGATTGCGCCGCGCTTCGGCGGGTTGCGGTCCGCGGGAGCGGCCCAAGAGCCGCATGCGCGGCTGGCGGCCACAGCCGCATACCGGGAGCCGCGGCGGGCAGATGCAGCCGCGCGCTTCGCGCGCGAGAAACTCCTTCACGCGCCGGTCCTCGCCGGAGTGATACGAGAGGACCGCGAGCCGTCCGCCGGGGGCGAGCACGTCGACCGCAGACGCCAGCCCCGTGTCGAGCTCGTCGAGCTCCTCGTTCACGGCCATGCGCAGAGCCTGGAAGACGAGCGTCGCCGGATGGTGTCGCCGGCGCGGCAGGCGCACGCCCTCGAGCGCGGCGAGCAGCGCTTGCACCGTCTCGATCGGCCGGCTGGCGAGCAGCGCGCGCGCGACGCGCGCCGGGAACGGGACGTCGCCGCGGCGCAGCAGCTCGACGAGCCCTTCCTCGTCGATGCGCGCGAGCAGCTCGGCGGCCGTCTCGCCGCGGCCGCGGTCGAGGCGCATGTCGAGCGGAACCGGCTCGCCGCCAGGGCGAAACGAGAGGCCGCGCTCGATCTGGTCGAGCTGATCGGAGCAGACCCCGAGATCGAAGAGCACCCCGTCGACCGGCGAGAGACTCGCGCCCGTCAGGACTTCGCGCAGAAACGAGAAGCGCGCGTGAAACAGGCGTGCCGCCGGTCCGAAGCGCGCCAGCCGCTGCTCCGCGACGGCCAGCATCTCCGCGTCGCGGTCGAGGCCGACCAGCACGCCGTCGGGACCGAGCTTCTCGAGGATCGCCTCGGCGTGACCTCCGTGCCCCGTGGTCGCGTCGACGATGCGCGCGCCGGGCCGGGGCTCGAGCAGCTCGAGCACTTCGTCGACCATCACGGGTGTGTGACCGCCGCTCACCGGGTGACGCCCCGCAGCAGGCGCGAGTGCTGCGCGTAGTTCTCCTGCGTGTTCGCGATCGCCGCCTCGTAGCGCGCGCGATCCCAGATTTCGACGCGATCGGTGAGTCCGGTGAAGACGATCTCGCGCTCGAGGCGCGCGCGCCGGCGCAGCGGCGGCGGGATCAGGATCCGACCCTGCCGGTCTACACTGCACGGTGTCGCGTTGCCGACGATGAGTCTCTCGAGCGCTTCCGCGGAGTCGTTCAAGACCTCGGCCGCGAGGCGCTCGCGCAGGCGCTTGAAGACTTCCGCCGGAAAGAGGCTGAGACACTCTTGGCCGGCGGTGAGCCAGGGTGACTCGCTCGAGCGAGTCAGGAGCTCGCGAAACTCCTTCGGAAGGCTGGTGCGCCCCTTCTCATCGAGAACGTGCTCGTGGCACCCCCAGAACATCGTCTCCACCGGCTCCCGCGCGCACCGGTGGGAAGGGGGCCCCAAAGGCTCGGTGCTCCCCCCCTGAACAGCACCTGGAGTCTTTGGGGCCCTATCCCACTGAATGGGATCCTATCGCCACTGGATCCCACGAGTCAACCCCGAAATGCAAGAAATTCCGAGAAAAATCGGGCACCTGTGGAAGTGGGGTGCGCCGTTCCTGCGCACACTGCATCTAGGGCGCGCGCCCCGCGCAGCCTCAAGATATTGGGGTGCCGAGTGAGTCAGGCCTGGACGCGTTCGCGGACCACTGGCCAGTGAGTCCCGTATGCCTCGCGAAGTCGGGCTGCCATCTGCATCCCACCGCGGGTCGGAGCGGGAAATTCGCGCCGCTCGACGTGTGGCTCGGCGAGCACGGTCACCACTTGCGCGACTGACTCGGCGAGTGCGTCGAGGTCGTAGCCGCCTTCGAGCGCGAGCACGAGCCTTCCGCCGCAGACCTCGTCGGCGACGGCGCACGCGCGCGCGGCAAACGCCGCAAAGCCCGCCGTCGATACTTCCATTCCGCCGAGTGGGTCGCGCGCGTGAGCGTCGAAGCCCGCAGAGACGAGCAAGATCTCGGGCCGCCACGCGAGCAGCATCGGGACGAGGATCTCGTCGAACAGCTGCCCGTATTCGGCGTCGCCGCAGCCGCCCGGCAGGGGAAAGTTCACCGTCGCACCGAGGCCGCGCCCGTGACCTTGCTCGTCGAGCGCGCCCGTGCCGGGATAGAAGGGGAACTGGTGCAGCGAAGCGAAGAGCACGTCGCGCTCGCCCTCGAACAGGTGCTGCGTTCCGTTGCCGTGGTGCACGTCCCAGTCGACGATCGCGATCCGCTCGACTTGGGCGCTCGCGCGCAGCGCCTGCGCGGCGATCGCGATGTTGTTGAACACACAGAAGCCCATCGGCGCGAGCCGCTCCGCGTGGTGGCCAGGAGGACGGAGCGCGGCGAACGCGCGCTTCGCTTCGCCGCCGGCCACGCGCAGCGCGGCGTCGATGAGCGAGCCCGCCGCGAGGCGCGCCACTTCGAGCGTGCGCGGCGACGCATACGTGTCGGGGTCGAGCTGGCCCGACCGACCCTCGAGGCGGCCGAGCGCGTCGAGGTACTCGCGCCCGTGGGCGCGCAGCAGCTCGTCCTCGGTGGCTTCGCGCGGCGCGAGCACGCGGATCCGCTCCGCAAGGGGATCGAGCGCGCGATCGATCGCGACCAGGCGCTCGGGCCGCTCGGGATGGGCGCGCGGCGGCGTGTGCTCTCGAAAGCGCGGATCGCGCACCACCAGCGGACGTGAGTCGCTCACGCGCGCAGCATAGCGGCGATTGACACACTCCGGCGTATCGACGACACAATGTCGTCGTGGCCGCCAGGCGAGAGCCAGAGCTTGGGCGCCGGGGCCTCGCGATCACTGGCCTTGGTACCTTCACCGGAGCGCGCCTCGCGGAGCGGTTGCTCGAAGGCGACGCCCCGCCGCGCATCGTCGCGCTCGATCTGCGCCTGCCGCGTCGCCTCGAAGGACGCGTGCGTTTTCACCGCGTCGACCTGACCGAGCCCACCGCCGACAGCTTGCTCGCGGAGATCCTCGAGAAGGAATCGTGCGACGCGGTTCTGCACGCCGCGTTCTTCACCGATCCCCATCCCGACCTCGAGCTCTCACACGAGGTCGAGGTCGTGGGCTCGCTGCATGTCATGAACGCGGCCGCGGCCGCCGGCGTCCGCAAGCTCGTCGTCACCAGCACGGCGCAGGTCTATGGACCGCACCCCGACAACCCCGGCTTTCTCGGCGAAGAGCACGAGCTGCGACCGCACCGCCAAGCGCACGCGCTGCGCGACCGCGCCGAGATGGAGGGGCTGCTGCGGATCTTCGCGCAGCGGCACCGGGACCTGGTGGTCACCTCGCTCCGACCGTCGTGGATCATGGGCCCGAGCTTCGAGTCGTCGGTTACGCGGCGCTTCGAGAGCTCGCGCCTGGTGACTCTGCTCGGCTACGACCCACTGCTTCAGTTCCTGCACGAGGAGGATTGGCTCGACGCGGTCGAGCTCGCCCTCGAGCGCGACGCACCCGGGGCGCTGAATCTCGCGGGCGACGGCGTGCTGCCGCTCTCGACCCTGCTGCGCCTCGCGGGCAAGCGGTCACTGCCGCTGCCACACCCGCTGATGTACCGCGCCGCGCAGCTCGACTCACTCGCCCGCACCGGCGATCCTCCGGCAGCGTTCTTCGACTATCTGCGCTTCGGCTGGGTGGTCGACACTCGCCGCGCCCGCGAGCTGCTCGGCTTCGAGCCCATCTACACCACGCAGGAGGCGTGGATGAGCTTCGTGGTCGCGCGCAAGCTTCGGGGCTACCGATGAGCCGCGAAATCCCGCCCGACGTGCTCGCAGAGCTGCGCGCGTCCGTGCGTTCGCTGCGGCGCGAGCTCGAGAGCCGCTTCGGCGTCGGTGAAGCACTGGCCGATCCGTCCGAGGCAAGCGACTCGTTGGACGAGCAGTCACTCGAGGACGACCCCGGCGCCGAGCGCGAGCCCGCTCCCGAGCGGCTCGGGCCGGGCTGGCTGCAGCAGCTGCGCAGTCAGCTCGGCGCGCAGCTCGACGAGTTCGACGTGGTGAAGCTGTACGAGTCACTGCGCGAGCGCATCGCGATTCCCGGCTCCGGTGACATCTCGGCGGAGGTTGACGACTTCGGTCTCGACGAGCGCTACCTGCAGCGCGCGCGCCGTTGGCTCGACTGGCTGTACGAGAGCTGGTGGCGCGTCGACGTCACGGGCATCGAGGGCGTTCCCGACGCGCCGCGCGTGCTGTTCGTCGCGAACACCGCCGGAATACTTCCGTGGGACGCACTCATGATCGCGCACGCGGTCGAGCGCACGCATCCGTCAGGACGCCGGCCGCGGCCGATGGTCGCAGACTGGATCGCGACCCTGCCGTTCTCGCACTCACGGCTCGCGCGACTCGGCGCGGTGCGCGCGTGCGCCGAGAACGCCGAGAGACTGCTCGCCGCGAATCAGTGGGTGATCGCGTTTCCCGAGGGGCAGAAAGGCGCGCTGAAGCCTTTCCGCGATCGCTACCGCTTGCAGCGCTTCGCGCGCGGCGGCTTCGTGTCACTCGCGGCGCGGCTCCGCGCAGCGCTCGTTCCGGTCGCCGTGATCGGCTCCGAGGAGGTTCACCCGATCCTGTTCGAGCCGCGAATTCTGCGCCGGCTGCTGGGCGTCCCGATCCCAGTGACTCCAACGTTCCCGTTGCTCGGACCGCTCGGCGTGATTCCGCTGCCGAGCCGCTGGCGCATCCGCTTCGGCGAGCCGATGTGGTTCGACGATGTTTCCGCCGAGCGTGCGCTCGATCCGCTGTACGTGAATCGCACGCGCGAGCGAGTGCGCGGCGCGATCCAGAACCTCCTCGACGAGGAGCTGCCGAGGCGCCGCTCGGTCTTCGCCTAGGTCGCGCGCTCGCGCTTCGCGTCTACGGCCGTGAGTCGCGCTTCGAAGCTCTCGAGCGCGGCGGCCAGTCGCTCGAGATTCTTGTTCAGCGCTTCGAGGTCGCCGCGGGTCGGCAGATCGGCGACGCGCAGCACGCGCTCCACGGCACTGTGCACGGTCTCGCGGAGGTCCGCAGTGTCGAACCTCGCGACCTCGCCCGGGGTCTTCATCCAGCGCTTCACGTTGTCGCGCATCTCGTTCAGATTCGTCTCGACGTCGCCGACGCCGCGCCGCACCAGGCTATAGAGGGCATCGCCGCCGCGCTGGATCAGCTCGGCGAGCAGCGTGCCGGACACCGCTCCGTTGGAATCCCGATTCTCTTTCTGGTCGTCGACCAGGATCTGCGACAGCACGATCGGTGTGATCTCTTCACCCGTCTCGTTGTCGATCACGCAGATGTCGTGACCTTCGCGCACGAGCTCCGAGATTCCCCGCAGCGTGATGTACCGGCTCGACTCGGTGTTGTAGAGCTTCCGGTTCGCGTAGCGTTTGATCAGGATCGCCATCGCGCCCGAGTATCCCACCGCACTCTGGGGGGGTCAAACTTACGCCGCGTGTCTCGCCGCGCCTCCGCGCTCGCGGCGCGCGGTCGCGCAGGCGGCTCGACGACGTCGGCGAGCGCGCCGACGATCTCGGCGACACGCTCGGCCGCGGGGTCCACTGCGGCGCGCGCGCGCCAGCGTCGTTCCTCATTGCGCAGCGCCGCGAGCAGAGTTGCGCGCGCTTGCGTGCGCTCGTCGAGCTCCTGCACGCCGGCCGCGATTGCGAGCGCGAGCTCCTCCGCCGCGCGGATCAGATGCGCGAGCGCGCGCGCGGTCGAGTCAGGCATCGCTGCGCACCGCGAAGATCTCGCCTGCGATGCGCATGAGTCCATCGAGGGCGTGCACGTCCTCGGCGAACAGCGGCACAGCGCGCAACGCGTCAGCCTCGAGCGGCAGGGCGCGCTCGAGCTCGCTACGCACGGCGGTGTCACGTCGAGCGAGTGCGGCCTGCGCGCGCGCCGCGCCGACCAACGCGCGCGCGCAAGCGCTCGCGTCGAGCTCGCGGTCGGCGGCGGTCAGCGCCTCGCTGAGCCAGCGCTCGGCGCGCGCCGCCTCGACGGGATCGTCCACCGGCGGCGTCCCGTCGCCGGGCCATGGGTGCACGCGGTTCAGCACGAGCCCCACGAGGTGAATGCCCTCGGCCTCGAGTCGCTCCCAGAACGAGCGCGCTCGCCGCGCCTGAGAGAAATCGGGACCCGCGACCAGCACGAAGCCGCAGCTCGGATCGCGCAGCAGGCGCGCGACCTCGCGCGCGCGCTCGCCGAAGCCCGCGAGCAGCTGCTCGAACACGAGCAGAAACTCCGAGATCGCAGTCAGAAACTCGAGCCCGGTCACGCGCTCGAGCGCGCGCAGCGCGAACTCCGACCCGCTGCGAAACAGGCGCAAGCTGGCGCGCCCGACCACCGCGGCGGGATGCAGGAGGAGCTTCACCACCTGCCCGTCGAGAAAGCCGGTCAGGCGGCGCGGCGCGTCGAGAAAGTCGAGCGCGTGCACGGCCGGCGGCGTGTCGAGCACGATCAGGTCGTAACGCCCTTCGGTGTAGACCTGCAGGAGCTTCTCCGTCGCCGAGTACTCGCGACTCCCCGCGAGCGCGTCGGTCAGGTTGCGATAGATCGGGTTCGCGAAGATGCGCTCGCGCGCGGCCGGGTCGGGAGTGAGTCGCAGTACGAGCTCGTCGAACGTGCGCTTCGTGTCGAGCATGAGCGCGGCGAGGCTGCCGCTCTCGGGCGCGCCGAGCGCGCGCAGCCGCTCGCGGGGAACTTCGCGCGCCTCGTGATCGAGCGGGCCGGTGCCGAGCGCGTCCGCAAGGCGCCGCGCGGGGTCGATCGTCATGACGAGGACGCGCTTGCCTGCGCGCGCGGCCTCGAGGCCCAGCACCGCGGCGATTGTCGTCTTCCCCACGCCTCCGGTTCCGACGGTGACCAGCACGCGACAGTCGAGCCAGCGATCGGGCTTCACGCGAGCGCTCCGCGCAGCTCCGCCGACAGCGCGCGCACGCCTTCCGGCCCATCGACGCCGCATGCAAGCCAGGGCAGCTCGAACGGCGGCTGACCGGTCTCGCGCGCGAGTGTCTCGAGGAACTCGCGCTGCAGGCGATTGCGCGTCAGGCGGTGGCGCGCGGCCGCGACGACGACCTGGGGCTCGGCGAGCGGCGAAGGCGCGACCCCTTTCGGCAAGCGCGCCGCGCAGGCGAGGGCTCGCTCCGCGTCGGGCAGCGCAAGCTCCGGCTCGACGCCGTTGGCGATCAAGGGGCCCAGACCGACGCCGAGCTCGCGCACGCGCGCGCGCAGCTCGAGTGTCTCCTTCACCGGCAGCTCCTCGGGCAGAGTCACAGGCAGCACGAGCGTGCGCGCGGCGTCGGTCACGAGCGCCTGAACCCGATCGGTGTTGCGGCGCAGCGGACCCATGCGCACGGCGTCGATCACGACCGCGGGCGCCGACAGCAGCGAGAGACCGTGACCGGTCGCGGGCGCGTCCACGACGAGCAGCGGCCAGCGCGGCTGGCCCGCGCGGTCCTCGAGCGAGACCAGGTGCCACAGCTTTCCGAGCGTGATCAGCTCGCGCCAACCGGGCGCTGCGTCGAGAAACGCGTGAAAGGCGGCGTTGCCGACGATCGCGCGCGCGAACAGGCGCACGTGGAGCTGCAGCTCGAGATACTCCTCGAGCGCGCGCTCGGGCTCGAGCCGCAAGCGGAACAAGTTCTCGGCAACCGGCACGGGCTCGCGGGCCGGTGCCCTCGGCGCACCAGCGTCGGGCTCGGAGAGCAGCTCGGCGAGCGCGTCCGAGGAGCCGAGCTCGACGACCACCGTGCGCACCCCCTCGCGGGCTGCCGCCACGCCGAGCGCCGCGGCGATGCTGGTCTTGCCCGTGCCTCCCTTGCCGGTCACGAGCAACAAGCGGCGCGACAGGAGAGCAGCGAGCGCTCCTGTCACGTGCGTGTCTCAAGCGCGAGTCGCTCTGCACCGACGAGGAACGCTGCGGCCGGGGCAACGCCATGATCGTCCAGTGCGAGAACTGCGAGACACGATTTCACGTCGCGGATGCGCGCATTCCCGAGAAGGGGGCGCGCGTGCGCTGCTCGCGCTGCCACCACCGCTTTCACATCACGCCCTCGTCGGGCACCTCCGCGGGCCCGAGTCCCGCGGCCGATGTTAGCGCGCGCACGGCGACGCGCGGCGGCGAGCCAGCGGCCGACGACGACCTCGAGAATCCGGAGTTTCTCTTCGAGGGAAACTCCGCCGACTCCAAGCAGGCGACGCCGCCTCGCGCAAAAACCGCCGCGCGAACAGCGCCAAAGGAGAAGGCTGCCGAACCGGCTCCGCCTGCAGAGGAGCCCGAGCCCGAGGAGCTGAAGCCCCCGTCGCCAGACCTCGAGCCGGCGGCGGCGCCCGAAGAGCACGTCGTCGAGACTCGCGGCAAGACCGCGCAGGAGATGCTCGATGCCGGCGCGCCGAAGCTCGGCTCGGGTCCGGTGGAGTTCGCGCCGTCGCTCCCCGATCCCGACTCGGACGACACCCGCAGCCGCTTCTTCCTCGGCGACGATGCGGCCGCTGCGGAGCGCGAGCCCCCGCCGTCGCTGCGCCCCGCGAAAGACAAGCCCGCGAAGCCGAGTCCGGCGCCGGCCAAGCGGAGCGCGACTTCGGAGATCGACGCCGCCTTCACCAGCGGACCGAGTGACGAGGACGAAGGCGACTCAGGCTGGGACGCGCTCACGAAGGACGCCGAGCCCGCGAGGAGCGTCTTCGAGGCCGGCGCCGCCTTCGGCTTGGTGAGTGCACCGGCGTCCGAGCCGGCACTCGCGGGCAAGCAGGCGCGCGCGACGCTCTTCGAGAAGGCCGAGACTCCCGCGGGTGACACCAAGAAGCGACAGGCCGCGGACGCGTCGTTCGATCCCGAGGCGGGGAGCTCGGTCGGAGCGATCTTGCGCATCGCGGCGTCGCTCGTCGGAATCGCGCTGCTCGGCGGCGCGCTGCGAGGATTGCAGATGCAGCGCGAGGCGAGCGCGGCCGCTCCCGAAGCGGAGCAGGCGGCCGGCTGGATCGCGACCGACGTCGAGACCTTCGTCGCGCGAGACAGCCTCGGCACTCGTGTCCTGGTCGTGCGCGGAAATCTCTTCCCGAACGGCGCCGCCGCGCCGCCGGAAGTGGACGTGAGCTTGCTCGAGAACGACGGCGCGCGCGTCGGCGAAGCGCGTCGCGCGTGGCTCGAGAGACTCGACGACGCCGAGGTCGCCCCGGACCAGCTCACCGTTCGCCTCGCCTCGGACAGCGGCGAGATCTCGGGAGTCGGTCCACAAGTCACTGGCTTCACGGCGCTGCTCGCGGACCCGCCGGCGCGCGCGCGCCGCGTGCAAGTCACCCTCGTGGCTGGGAAGCTGCCGATGCGCGGGACCGCGACGGCGATCTCTCCGCCGTCGGCGACCTCGCGCCCGCCCGCACCCGCGCCCGCACCCCAGCTCGCCACGCCCAGCGCTCCGCCGGCGGAGTCAGCGCCGCTCGCCCCCGATGCGGTCGTGCCCGCGGCACCCGAGCCCCAGTAGACGTGCCGGAGGCGCCGCGGAGCGAGTGACTCGCGGCTGCTCGCCGCTAGCTCTCGGGCTTCTTCGGGTCGTCGTTCTTGGGTGTGACGTCGATCTCGGGCGGCGCTTTGAGGGCGCTGCGGAAATTCTTGATTCCCTCGCCGAGCCCTTGGCCGATCTGCGGCAAGCGCGACGCCCCGAAGATCACGATCACGATCAGCAGGATGATGAGCAGCTCGCCGACGCCTAGACCGAACATGGCCCGGAAAGGTCGGCGACGCGCTGGTTGAAGTCAACCGAGCGACCCGGGACACTGCGCCGAGATGAAACCCGGAATCTTCAAGGCGTACGACATCCGCGGCCTCGTTCCCGAAGAGCTCGACGCGCGCGGCGCCCTCGCGATCGGGCGAGCATTCGCCCGCCACGTCGAGAGCGGGCCCGTCGCCGTCGGCTACGACATGCGCGCCAGCGCAGCCGAGCTGCAGAGCGCATTCCTCGCGGGGCTGCGCGGCGAGGGCAGGGAGGTGATCGACATCGGCCGCGTGTCGACGCCGCTGCTCTACTTCGCCACCGCCAGCTCGCACGCCGGCGGCGGCGCGATGATCACCGCGTCGCACAATCCCGGCGGGTACAACGGCTTCAAGCTGTGCGGACGAAACGCGGTGCCGATCGGGATCGAGTCGGGGCTCGCGCGCATCCGCGACGTCGCGCTCGCGCTGGAGGCGGAGCCGGCACCGCCGACACGCGCCGGTGTCACTCCGCGCGAGGTGAAGAGCGCCTACTACGACATGCTGCTCGAGCTCTTTCCCGCGCGACCGAAGTTGCGCGCGGTGATCGACGCTGGAAACGGCATCGCGGGCGAGGCGCTGCTCGGCTTGTTTGCGCGTCTGCCGCTCGAGACGAAGCGCCTGTACTTCGAGCCCGACGGCAGCTTCCCGAACCACGAGGCGGATCCGTTGAAGGCCGAGAATCTCCACGACCTGCAGCGCGCGGTGCGGCGCGAGGGCGCGGACCTCGGCGTCGCTTTCGACGGCGATGGCGACCGCGCGGTGTTCGTCGACGAGACAGGCGAGGCGGTGCCCGCCGATCTCATGACTGCGCTCTTCTGTGAGGTGATCGTCGAGCGCAAGCTGCTCGGCGCCCGGCCCGGCATCCCGATGCTCTACGACTTGCGCTCGAGTCGCATCGTTCCCGAGACGATGCGCGCGCGCGGCGCGGAGCCGATCCGCAGTCGGGTCGGGCACGCGTTCATGAAGGCGGTCATGCGTGAGCGCGGCGCGTGCTTCGGCGGCGAGCTCTCGGGTCACTACTACTTCCGCTTCCCCGCGGGTTACATCGCCGACGACGGCGCGGCGGCGATGCTGCTCCTGCTCGAGGTGCTCGACGCGCGCGCGCGCCCCCTCTCCGAGCTGTGGCGGCCGTATCGCAAGTATCGGCAGAGCGGTGAGATCAACCGGCGCGTGGCGGACGTTGCGCGCACGTTGGCGCGGGTGCGCGCCGCGTTCCCGGACGGCGAGGCGGACGAGCTCGACGGACTCACGATCAGTCATCCGACGTGGTGGTTCAATCTGCGCCCGTCGAACACCGAGCCGCTCTTGCGCCTGAACCTCGAGGCCCCGGACGACGACTCACTCGCGCGCTACCGCGATCGGATCCTGGGGCTGATCGACGCATGAGCGCGGCGACGGCGCCGCGCGTGCTGCGCCGCGCCGCCGCGATGTTGCGCCGCGAGCGCTCGCTCTGGCCGTGGGCGCTCGTGCCGTTCGCGCTGAATCTCGCCGCGTTCGCGCTCGCCGCGGGCGTGTTCATCGCGAAGCTCGGCGCGATCGCGGCGCCGCTCGAGCGCTTTCTCACGGTGCCGGAGCCCACGGCCTGGTACGGCTACCTCGTCGCCGCGCCGCTCTGGCTGCTCGCGGCTCTGGTGCGTGCGCTGCTGCTCGCCGCGTTCGGTCTCGCGCTCTACTTCGGCTTCACCGTGGTCGGCGGAGTCATCGCGGCGCCTTTTCTCGACGTGCTGTCGGAACGGGTCGAGAGACTCGCGACCGGACGCGAGCTCGCGCAGACGCGGGGAGTCACTGCGACCCTGCGCCGCGCCGCGCGCAGCGCCGTCGAAGAGGGGAAGCGCGTCGCGTTCTTCCTCGCCGTGCAGGGCGCCCTGCTCGGGCTGGGGCTCGTACCCGGGATGCAGCCAGTCGCCGCCGTGGCGAGCCTGGCCGCGAGCGCGCTCTTCATGCCGCTCGACTACACGGGCTTCGCGCTCGATCGCCGCGGCGTGCGCTTCGCCGCGCGCCGGCGCTGGATCCTGGGGCACGCGCTCGAGATGCTCTCGTTCGGCGGCTTCGCGCTCGCGCTCTACGCCGTGCCCGGTCTCTCGTTCGTGTGTCTCCCGTGGCTCGTGACCGCGGGAACGCTACTCGCTCTCGAAGTGGGAACGCCCGGCGGTTCCGGCTAGCCGAGCGCGTTCAGTCGGGCCCGACCATCCGGAGCCAGTCGTCACTCACAGGCGTATCGGACGGTGAGAGCTCGACGGCAGCCAGGCCGTGCGCGCCCGCCGCGAAGGCGCGGGCGAGACGCGCGCCGAGGCCTGCAGCGACGAGCGACATGCGCGCGGGGTCGAGGTCCGGGTCCGCGCGCAACAGGGCGACGACCTGCGTGAGATCTGCGGCGGTCTGCAGCTCGAGGTCGGCGCGCAGGCGCGCCGCGAGCGGGTGACTCGGATCGAGCGCCAGCGCCGACAGCTTGTCACTGCGGCGCGAGCCGCAGAGCGCGAGATCGAAGGTCGCGAGCGCCGCCCGCGCGGACCACGCCGCGCGCGCGCGCTCGACGAGCTCGCCCCTGCCGACGCCATCGGGCGTACACAGAATCACGACGGGGTGACGACCGCGCCGCGCCGGCTTCCAGGTGCGGCCGTGAACCCGGTCACCGCGCGAGAGCACGGTCCAGTGTGTCTCGCTGCCGGCGTCGCGCGCGACGCCCGCGCTCACGCAGCCCTGCGCAGCGCGAGTCGCCGCGAGAGAGCGCGGAGCTCACGCGCGCCGGGGCTCGTCCCGTCGTCACTCGCGTGCACCGACTCACCGCGCAAGAGCGCGCGGAACAGGGCCGGGTCACTTGGCGGCGCCGGCGCGACCTCGACCTCGAGCTCGTGCTGCCGTCGCGCCGCAGCCGCGAGCCTCGCGGCGAGGTCCGACGCCTCGAGCGCCGTGCGCGCGCCGACGACCCAGGCCAGCACCGGCATGCGGCCGAGCGACGGCGCGACCTCGCGCAGCAAGCGCAGCGCGCGCGCGACGCCGGACGTGGAAGCGTCGACGGGGAGCAACACGCCGTCGAGCAGCACGCGCTCCGGCCGCACCAAGAACGCGGCGAGGTCCTCCGGCCGTTCGAGCAGAAGCACGGGCTCCTCGCTCGGCACCGTGGCCAGCGCCGCGGCCAGCTGCTCGGGTCCGCGCGCCTGCGCAGTGACTCGCACTCCCGGGACCACCGGCCAGAGGGTCGAAGCGGGAAATGCCGCCTCGACGCGCGCGCTGCCCGCCTCGGAGGCGAGCGCGCCGGCGAGCTCGAGTGCGAGTGCGCACCACAACAGGCGCTCGGGCCCCGCCGGCACACAGATGCGCGGCGCCGGGCCGTGCAGAGTCAGCTCGCGCTCGGGCGCTGCGTCCGCTTCGCGCTCGCGGGCCGCGCTCTGCTCGTCCTCGGGAATGAAATAGTGGAGGACGTCGCCGAGATTCTTCCGAGCCAACGCGCGTCTCCGTCCCGTCAGAACCCCTTCGGGCTCTAGCTGATGATCAGGACGGAGTTTACCCCGCCAGCCGGTCCTTCGACGCGGCGCGGGTTACTCGGATCAGGCGTCCACTCACCGTCGACGAAGTAGCGGTACTGGTACACGCCCGGGCCGAGGCGCACGACTTTCTCCCACGTGCCGCCGGGACCGAGGCGTGTCTCGACGCCTTGGTCGGGGATCCAGTTGTTGAAGTCACCCGCGAGCTGGACGTCGCGCACGTGCGGGTCCTTGAACGTGAAGACGACGCCCTTCGCGCCCGCGTTCGTGATCTCGGCGTCGGTCGGAACCGTCGGCGCGGACGCCACGGGGATCTCTTCCTCTTCCTCGCGGTCGTACAGCACCTCGAGCGCTAGCGACATGTAGTCGACGAAGCCGTACGAGCGGCGGTCGAGCTTCGCGATCGGGAGGCCGCGCTGTGCGGCTTCGCGCAAGCGGACGTTCGAGCGGATCACGGAGTCGAACACGAGATCCTTGTAGGTCTCGCGGATCTCGGCGAGCGCGCGCTTGGCGAAGCGCGTTCGGCCGTCGAACAGAGTCGGCAGGATGCGGATCTTCAGCGAGTGGCCGATGCGATCCTCGAGCAGCGCGATCGTCTCGAGCAACTTCGCGACGCCGTGCATCGAGAAGTAGCTGGTCTCGAGCGGGATGATCACTTCGGCCGCAGCGCGCAGGGCGTTGAAGGTCAGGATGCCCACGTTCGGCGGGCAGTCGATGAGCGCGAAGTCGTAGCTCTTCTCGAGCTTGCCCAGCGCGGCGGCGAGGCGCTCGGTGCGGCCGCGAGCGCCCTCGGCAGTGAGCTTCTGCTCGAGCGCCGAGAGAATCACGCCCGACGGCGCGACGTCGAGATGGTCGGCCGCGGGGACGATCACGTCGTCGAGCTTTGCACCCGTGCCCTCGGCTTCGGCGAGCACGTCGTAGAGATTCTCGTCGACCTCCTCGGGATCGACCCCCAGACCCAACGTCGCGTGGGCCTGCGGATCCATGTCGACGACGAGCACTGCGTGACCTTCCGCAGCGAGACAACCGGCGAGACTCACGACGGTGGTCGTCTTGCCGCATCCACCCTTCTGATTCATGACTGCGATGCAGCGCATTCGTGTACCTCCCCGACCTACCAGACAGCCTCGACGGAACATGCGGGGAAGACGGGGTGGAAGAGTCTCACGGCTGCGGGAACTCTAGCGGCCCGCGTGTTACACGCGGTGCAACTTCCCCAAGCGGCCGAGGCAGATCTCGGGATCTCCCTCAAGTTCCCTACCCCCCGTCGAACGCGGCGAACGTTAGCAGCAGGAGACAGCGATGGCCAATAGTGAGCGCGTCCGACCGCGCCGAGTCGGCGTGTTCGACCTCGGTTCGAACACGATCCTGCTGCTCGTCCTCGCCGCGGACGGTGCCGTGATCCGCGACGACGCGCGCATCACGCGTCTCGGACAGGGTGTCTTCGAGCGCGGCGAGCTCGCGCCGGACGCGAAGCGTCGCACCCTGGAGGCAATCACTGATTTCGCGAGGCTCGCGCGCGCGGAAGGCGTGGAGCGCTTGGTGGCCGTCGGGACGGAGGCGCTGCGCCGCGCGCGGGACGGCGACGAGTTCCTCGCGCAGCTCGTGCGCGAGGGGCTCGTCGATGGCGCGCGCCTGCTGTCCGGCGGCGAAGAGGCGGAGCTCACCGTCGAGGCTACGCGCATCGGTGTCGGGGAGCAGTGCGCCGCGCTCGCAGTGATCGACGTTGGTGGCGGCAGCACCGAGGTCGCGTGGCGCGAGACGCGCGCCGGCCCGATTCGCGGTCTGTCGTTGCCGCTCGGCAGCGTCCGCCTCACGGAGGCCTGTCTTCCGCGGCATCCGATTCCCGCAGCCGACCTCGCCGCCCTGCGCGAGCGCGTGCGGCTCGCGACCGAGCCGCTGGCGCGCGCACTGCCCGACGGCTTGCCGAGCGACGCCGCGATCGTCGCGGTGGCGGGCACCGCGACCACGCTCGCGGCGCTCGAGCTCGAGCTCGCGGTGTATGACGGCGCGCGCGTCGAGGGGTTCCAGCTCACCCGCGCGCAGCTCGCGGCTTGGATCGAAGGGCTGGCACGTCTCGGTGTCGCCGAGCGCCGGCGACTGCCGGGCCTCGAGCCCGGCCGCGCGGACGTGATCGTCGCCGGGCTCGTGTGTCTCGAGCTGGCGCTGTTGCGCCTGGGCGCCGAGCGCTTCACGGTCTCGGAGCGCGGAGTTCGCCACGGAGTCGCCCTGCGCATGCTCGCTGGTCACCCGATCGTTTGATACCGTCGACTTTCCGTGGAAGAGCCAGTTCTGGTCGTCGTCGGTCCGGACGGACCCCGGCCGTTCATGCGCGGGATCCTCGTGCAGTCACTGGTGACGCGCGGCGTGCCGTTCGATGTCGCGTTTCAGACCGCGACCGCCGTGCGCGACCGAATCGCGACGCGCGGCCGGGTGCGCATCGAGGAGCTCTCGAGCTTGATCGACGAGCTGCTCGACGACCGCTACGACCTCGACGCGCTCGGCTCGATCACCGTCGTCGAGCCGCCGCGCGTGGTCGAGGAAGACGGGTCGTGGAGCCCGTTCTCGAAGGGGATCCTCGCGGTCTCGCTCATGGGCGCGGGCCTCGAGCCGGCCGACGCGCACGACGTCGCGCGCGAGATCGAGCAGAGTCTCCTCAGTCAGGGACGTGCGGCAATCGACCGCACCGAGCTGCGCCACCTGGTCGCCGCGACCATCGAGCGCACCGATGGCGCCGGACCCGCGGGCTGGTACCGCCTGTGGCGCAGCGCGCGCGACGACGGCAAGCCGAGCCTCGTGTTGCTCGGCGGCGCGACCGGCTCGGGTAAGACGTCGCTTGCGATCGAGGTCGCGCGCCGCCTCGAGCTGCCGCGCGTGATCGGCACCGATTCAATTCGGCAGATCATGCGTCTCATGTTCTCGCCGGATCTCATGCCCGAAATTCACTGCTCGACCTTCGACGCGTATCTCGCGCTCCCGCGCGCGACCTCTCTGGTCGGTGACCCGGTGGTCGTCGGCTTTCGCGAGCAGGCGCAGAAGATCGCGGTCGGCGTGCACGCGCTGCTCGAGCGTGCCGTGGAAGAGAACACGAGCATGCTGATCGAGGGCGCGAACCTGGTGCCGGGCATGCTCGAGCTCGGCCGCTTCGCGGGCCGCGCGCACGTCACGTTCGTGATGACCGGCGCGCTCGACCCCGAGGCCTACCGCAGCCGCTTCGCCGCGCGAAACACGAAGGCGCGGAGCCGCTCCGCGGATCGCTATCTCGAGCACTTCGACGAGATTCTGGCGATCCAGCGCTATCTCGTCGCGGAGGCCGAGCGCTACGGATTGCCAATCGTGGACAACGTACAGTTCGACACCGCCGTGGTGTCGGTGATCCGCGCAGTGATCGCGACGCTCGAGAAGACGCAGGCGCGCACGGACGAAGAGGGAGCGGAGTGACGCACACGAGATGGCAACGCGCGGCCGCGCTCGCGGCGCTCGCGTGCGCGCTGACCGCCTGTGGCGCGATCTCGGTCGAGGACGAGAAGAAGATCGGGGCGCAGTACCAGGCGGAGCTGCGCAAGCAGATGGTCATGGTGCGCGATCCCGTCACCGTGAACTACGTGCGGCAGTTCGGGCAGCAGCTCGCGAGCTCGGCTCGCCCGTCGCCCTTCGACTTCCGCTTCTACGTGGTCGAGGACGAGGAGATCAACGCGTTCGCGATCCCCGGCGGGGCGGTGTACGTCAACACCGGTCTCTTGACGAAAGTGCACAACGGGGCCGAGCTCGCCGCCGTGCTGTCTCACGAGATGGGCCACGTGACTGCGCGCCACATGGCGAAGCTCATCAACACGCAGCGCGGCACCGGATTCGTGGTGAACATCTTCTATCTCGCGATCGCGATCCTCACCGGAAATCCGTACCTCGCCAACGCGGGCGGAATCGCGGGCCAGGTCGCGGGTCAGGCCTTCATCACCACGTTCTCGCGCGACGACGAGCGCGAAGCGGACGCGCTGGGGTTCGAGACGATGACCAACGCAGGTTGGAATCCGAACGGCATGGTGACCATGTTCGAGACATTGAAAAAGGAAGGCGGCGGCTCGAGAGGGATGCCGCAGTTTCTCTCGACGCATCCCGCCACCGACGAGCGCATCAACAACGCGCGCACGATGGCCGAGCAGTTCCCCGGCGCCGACAAGCTGCGACTCGTCGATCCCAAGCTCCCGATCATTCAGGAGCGACTCAAGCTCATCGTCGGAACCGATCGCGAGAAGAGCGACGAGAGCGACGGCGAGAAGAGCGACAAGGGCGACGACAAGGCCGACGACGAATCGGACGACGAGGAGTAGTTCGGCGTACAATGCGCCGCCCGCGTAGGTCTGCGGCCGGAGGCGCGAGACAGTGGTTCGACCCAGGACGCTCGGTGAGCTCGTTGCATCGGGCTACCGACCGCGCACCGTGCGCGAGGAGCTGCGCGCGAATCTCGGCGCGCGCTTGCGGGCGAGACAGCCCTTTCTCCCGGAGATGATCGGTTACTCGGAGAGCGTCATTCCGGCGCTCGAGCACGCGCTGCTCGCGGGTCACGACATGATCTTTCTCGGCGAGCGCGGCCAGGGAAAGTCGAAGATGATCCGCAAGCTCGTCGAGCTGCTCGACGAGGCCGTGCCGATCATCGAGGGCAGCGAGGTCAACGACGACCCGCTCGCGCCGATCAGCCGCTGGGGCCGCGAGCGCGTCGCGGAGCTCGGTGAGCGCACGCCGATCGCGTGGATCGACCGCGCCGCGCGCTACGGCGAGAAACTCGCGACGCCAGACACTTCGGTCGCCGACTTGATCGGCGAGATCGATCCGATCCGCGTCGCCGAGGGCCGCTATCTCGCCGACGAGTCCACGATTCACTTCGGCCTCATCCCGCGCACGAACCGCGGGATCTTCTGCATCAACGAGCTGCCCGACCTCGCGGAGAAGGTCCAGGTCGGTCTCTTCAACGTGATGGAAGAGCGCGACTTCCAGGTGAAGGGCTTCAAGGTGCGCCTGCCGCTCGACGTGCTGGTCGTGGCGAGCGCGAACCCCGAGGACTACACGCGCCGCGGCCGCATCATCACGCCGCTCAAGGACCGCTACCAGGCGCAGATCCGCACCCACTACCCGCCGACGCGCGAGCTCGAGATCCAGGTCATGAAGCAGGAGCGGCGCAAGCCCCGCGAGACGGCGGTCGAGCTCTACGTGCCGCACTTCATCGAGCAGATCATCGCGGAGCTCACGATCCAGGCGCGCCAGAGCCCGGACGTCTCGCAGGTCTCCGGTGTCTCGGTGCGCGCGTCGATCGCGAACTACGAGACCATCATCGCGTGCGCGGAGCGGCGCGCGCTCCTCTTGGGCGAGAAGGAGGCCGTGCCGCGACTCAGCGACCTTCCGGCGCTGCGCGCCTCGATGGGCGGCAAGATGGAGCTCGAGTACGCGGGCGCGGAAAAGACCGAGAACGAGATCCTCGACTCACTCGTGAAGCGCGCCGTGCTCTCCGTCTTCGAGGAGCTCTGCGGCGCGTCGGACCTCGACGCAATCGTGCGCGCCTTCGACGACGGCTGGAAGGTCGAGGTCGGCGACGACCTGCCGTCGAAGGAGTACGCCGACGGCGTCGACAACATCGCCGGCCTGCGGAAGGCGGTCGAGTTACTCGGCTGCGCCACGAGCCCGGCGCGCATCGCGGCGGGGGTCGAGCTCGTGCTCGAGGGGCTGCATCTCTCGAACAAGCTGAACCGCGAGACCTCGGGCCGCCGACTCACGTACGGCTAGCGATGGCGCGCGTGCGCTACAGCCGATGGGACGGCACGCAGCGCGCATTCTCGCTCGCTGCGGAGCAAGCGCTCGACGAGCTCGCGCGCCACCTGATGGAAGGCATGGGCGTCGAAGAGGCGCTCTCCTGGATGCGCTATCAGGGCTTCGAGCTCGCGGGCATGGATTTCCGCGTGATGGGCGTCGAGGAGCTCCTGCAGGAGCTCCGCCGCCAGGCGCGCGAGCGCATGGCGGGTCACAACATGGACCACGCCTTCGACGAGCGCTGGGAGACGCTGCGAGACATTCTCGAGCGCGAGGAGCGCGCGCAGTCCTCGCAGAACGGCGTCGAGTCACAGCGCTGGACCGACTTCAAGACCAAGAAGGACTCACTCCCGCGGCGGCTCTCCGACGCCCTCAAGCGTTTCTCGCAACACGAGTGGGCCGACGCCGACGCCGAGGCGGACTTCCGCGAGCTCGAGGCGGAGCTCGACCAGATTCGCGCGCTCGAGGAGTTTCACGCGCGCAACCGGCAGATGCTGCGCGGTGGCAACTCACTCTCGTTCGACGAGGCGCTCGACCTGATGCGCGAGATCGAGCGCCTCGGGCGCATGGCCCGCAATCTGCTCGAGGGCCGCTTCGACGAGCTGTCGCTCGACGAGCTGCGCGAGCTCGCGGGCGACGAGGCCGTCGAGTCGATCCTGATCCTGCGCGACATGCGCCGGAACCTCGAGCAGGGCGGCTTCATTCGGCCCGGCGAGGCCGGTCTCGAGCTGACGCCGCGCGCGATCCGCCGCATCGGCGAGCTGGCGCTCGAGGACATCTACGGGTCACTCAAGCGCGGCGGGCCAGGCGCGCACGCGACGACTCACCGCGGCGGTGGGGCGATCACGATCGAGCGCTCGAAGCCGTACGTGTTCGGCGAGCCCGCGCACCTCGATGCCGTCGCCACCGTGCGCAATGCGCTCTTGCGCGATCCCAAGCACGCGACCGTGCCGCTGCGCATCGAGCCCGGCGATCTCGAGGTCTGGGACACCGATCAGCAGACCGACACGACGACGGTACTGTTGCTCGACATGAGCTGGTCCATGTCCTGGTCGGGGCGCTGGCCCGCGGCCAAGCGCGTCGCGATCGCGATGGACCAACTGATTCGCACGAGATACCCGCGCGACCGCTTCTTCATCGTCGGCTTCTACACGCGCGCCCGCGAGCTCACGATCCCGGAGCTGCCCGAGCTCGTCTGGAACATGGAAGACCCGTTCACGAATCTGCAGGACGGCCTGCGCGTCGCCCAGCGGCTCATCGACCGCAATCCGGCGGCGAACAAGCAGATCATCGTGATCACCGACGGTCAGCCGACCGCCTACTTCGTCGGCGACGAGCTGCGCGTGGAGTGGCCGAGCGGGGTCGGCGGCACGAGCCCCCGCGCGAACAAGGAGACACTCGGCGAAGTGAATCGAGTGACTCGCAAGGGCATCACGATCAACACCTTCATGCTCGACGACTCACCCGAGCTCATGCGCTTCGTGGAAGCCATGACCAAGATCAACAAGGGCCGCGCCTTCTACACCACGCCGGGTCAGATCGGCGAGTACGTCATGGTCGACTACCTGTCGCGCAAGCGCCGAAAGATCCGCTAGAGCGTGGGTAGAGAACGGAGCGCAGGGTGCCCATCGTCGAAGGCGTCGGGCTGCGCGAGCGCGGCCTGGTCGAGGCGCTCGGCGCGGCGCGCGTGGTGCTCGAGCTCGGCTTCGGCCGCGGCGAGCTCTTGCTCGACCTGGCCGAGGCCGACCCGAAGCGCGCCTTTCTCGGCGTCGAGATCTCGCGGAAGCGCGTCGAGAAGGTGGCCCGCCGCGCAGAGAAGCGCGGGCTCGAGAACGTCTTCCTGCTGCACGCGCCCGCGGAGTTCGCGCTCGAGCGCGCGCTGCCGCCGGGCTGTGTAGAGGAGTGCTGGATCAACTGTCCCGACCCGTGGCCGAAGAAGCGCCACTGGCGGCGCAGACTCGTGCAGGCGCCGCTCGTCGCGCGGCTCGCGGTCGCGCTCGCGCCGGAGGCCCTCCTGCACATCTCGACCGATCATCCGGGTTACCGAGATTGGATCGCCGAAGTCATGGCGGCGCAGAGCGCGTTCGCGAATCTGCACGCACCCGCGCCTTGGTCCGACTCACCGCCCGCGCGGCGCGAGACTGCGTATGAGTCAGAATGGCGCGCCGAAGGTCGCGCGATCGCGTACTTCGACTATCGTAGATGCAAGTGAAAGCGCTGCTCGGCCACACCCCCGACGAGCTGCGCGCCGCATTTGCGAGCGCCGGCGTCCCCGCATTCCGCGCTGCGCAGGTCGCGAGCTGGCTCTACAAGCGGCGCGTGCGCGACTTCGCCGCGATGCCGAATCTGCCTGCGACGCTGCGCACTGACCTCGCGGCGAGCTGGCGCACGCACTCGCTCGAGCGCATCTCCGTTCACGCCGCCGCCGACGGCACGCGCAAGCTGGTGCTCGGCACGATCGACGGGGCGCGCATCGAAGCCGTGCTGATTCCCGAAGCGCGCCGCTACACGCTGTGTGTGTCGTCGCAAGTCGGCTGCAGCCTCGACTGCGCGTTCTGCGCGACGGGGCGAATGGGACTCGGCCGCAACCTGCACGCGGACGAGATCGTCGATCAGGCGCTGCACGCGGCCGAGATCCTGGACGCCGATGGGCGCGCGCTCACTCACATCGTGTTCATGGGCATGGGCGAGCCGCTCTTGAATCTGAAGCACGTCGTGCAGGCGATCCGTGTGCTGACGCACGAGGACGCGTTCGCGCTCGCGCCGCGGCGCATCACGGTGTCGACGGCCGGCGTCGCACCCAAGATCGCGGAGCTGGGCAAGGCCGTGCCCGTGCGCCTCGCGATCTCGCTTCACGCCGCGCGCGACGAGCTGCGCGACGTGCTCGTGCCGCTGAACCGGCGCTTCGCGATCGCGGAGCTGATGGACGCGTGCGCCGCCTTCCCGACGCCGAAGCGCGAGCGGCTGTCGTTCGAGTACACGCTGATCGCCGGCGTGAATGACTCGGTCGGAGACGCGCGCGCGCTCGCTGCGCTCGCGCGCAAGGCGCGCGCCAAGGTCAACCTGATCCCGCTGAACGAGCACCCCGGCACTTCGTACCGGCGGCCGAGCGAGGAGCGCATGGATGCCTTCCTCGGCGCGCTCGCGGCGGAGCGAGTCACTGCGACCCTGCGCCGCTCGCGCGGCGACGACATCTTCGCCGCGTGCGGCCAGCTCGGGACGCGTCCGACTTGACTGCGCTCGTCAGCAGTTCGCCGCGCGCGCCCTTGGCGATCTTCTCGAGTGACACCTTTGCCACAGCGAGGCCGAGCGAGGGCCGTCCCGAGCGAGGACGCAAGCGCCGGAGGCGCGCGCAGCGAGCCGCAGGCGCGCGTAGCCGATAAGGCTCGGGATGCTGTACGCGATCGGTGACATTCACGGCATGCGCGACGAGCTCGTCCGCTTGTTGTCACGCATGCCACTTCAAAAGGGCGACCGCCTGCTCTTCATCGGCGACTACGTCGACCGCGGGCCGAACCCGAAGGCCGTCGTCGACGAGCTGATCGAGCTGCAGAAGTCGTACGAGTGCATCTTCCTCATGGGCAATCACGAGGCGATGTTCCTCTCGTTCCTCGGCTGGGAAGGCCCGAGCTACTTCGGCTCGGAGGCGTTCCTGCACAACGGCGGAGAGACCACGCTCGCGAGTTACGGCTACTTCGACGCCGACGACGATTTCAAGCTCGACGCCGCGCACGAGCGCTTCTACAAGAACTTGCAGCTCTGGCATCTCGAGGGCGAATACGCGTTCGTGCACGCCGGCCTCGCGAAGTCGTCGCTCGGTCTTTCGGATGCGAAGTACGCGCTCTCGCGCGAGAGCGCGCGCGACCTCTTGTGGCAGCGCGAGACCGCCGACCTCCCGCACAGCCTCGGAGTCACCGTCATCTACGGCCACACCCCGCTGCCCGATTTCAGTGTAAGGTGGAACCTCCCGTACTCGATCGGGATCGACACCGGCGCCGTCTACGGAGGTCCGCTGACGGCGATCCGGCTCCCGGACGAGACCGTATTTCAGTCGTAGATGAAACTCACTCCAGAACAGGAACTGATTCGCGACTCCGTGCGGCGCTTGGCTGAAGCCGAGCTCGCGCCGATCGCCGCGCGCATCGACGCGGACGACTGGTTCCCGCGCGACTTCTTCCGGCGCCTCGGTGAGATCGGCGCGCTCGGCGTGCTCGTGCCCGAGGAGTTCGGCGGGAGCGGCGGCGACTACATCGGCGCCGCCCTCATCATGGAAGAGCTGGCGCGCGTCTCCGGCTCCGTGTCGCTCTCGTACGGCGCGCACGCGGTGCTGTGTGTCGGCGCGATCGCGCGGGACTGCTCGGCGGAGCAGAAGGCGCGGGTGCTCCCGCGCCTGTGCTCCGGCGAAGCGATCGGCGCGTGGGCGCTGACCGAGCCGGGCTCGGGCTCCGACGCGCTCGGTATGCACACGCGCGCGGTGCGCGACGGCAACGACTACGTGCTCGACGGCGGGAAGACGTTCATCACCAACGGCTCGGAAGCCGAGACACTCGTCGTGTACGCGCGCACCTCGCCCGCGCTCGGCGCGCAGGGAATCTCCGTGTTTCTCGTCGACCCGAAGACACCCGGCTTCCAGTGCAGCCGCACGCTCGACAAGATGGGCATGCGCGGCAGCCCGACCGCGGAGCTGCGCTTCGACGCGATGCGCGTCGCGGCGACCGACCGCATCGGCGAGGAGAACCGCGGCGTCGCGATGATGATGCGCGGACTCGACGTCGAGCGCGCGACCCTGGCGGGAATCTCGGTCGGACTCGCGCAGGCGGCGCTCGACCACTCCGTGAAGTGGGCGCGGGAGCGCGAGCAGTTCGGCCGCCCGATCGCCGAGTTCCAAATGGTCCAGAAGCTGCTCGCGGACATGTACGTCGACGTCGAGGCCGCGCGCCTGCTCGTGTACGAGGCGGCGCATCTCTGTGTCTCGCAGGTCAGCGGCTGCGCGAAGCTCGCCTCGGCCGCGAAGCTGTTCTCGTCGGAGATCGCGACGCGCGCCGGCCTCGCCGCCGTGCAGATCTTCGGCGGCTACGGCTACACCCGCGAGTATCCCGTGGAGCGCATCGCGCGCGACGCGAAGCTGATGGAGATCGGCGCAGGCACGTCCGAGATCCAGCGCACGATCATCGCCCGCGAGCTGCTCAAGGGGCGCTAGGCGAGTCACTGCGCCACACGCTGAGTCAATCGACCTCAGTCGTCCCCGGCCCTCCGGCCGCGACGCCTCGGCACCAGCGTTCGCCGGGCACGCCCATTGCTCCGTGCCCGCCCGTGGGCTTCGCACCGATCCGGAAGATCCGCTCGGCGGGCGGCGTCGCGCCGAATCTCGAGGACTACGCGCGAACCTGCTCCGCGTTCAGCTGGGAGACGGCGCGCAACATGCTGTCGGGTCTGCCCGGAGCGCGTGGGCTCAACATCGCGCACGAAGCGGTGGATCGACACGCGCAGGGTCCGCTCGCCGGAAAGACCGCGCTCCGCTTCCTTCCGCGCGACGGAGCGGCGCGCGACGTGAGTTACGCCGAGCTCTCGGAGCTCTCCAACCGCTTCGCCAACGCGCTGCGCGAGCTCGGCGTGGGCAAGGGCGAGCGCGTCTTCGCGCTGGCCGGGCGGATTCCGGAGCTGTATGTCGCAGCGCTCGGCACCTTGAAGAACGGCAGCGTGTTCTGCCCGCTCTTCTCCGCCTTCGGGCCCGAGCCGATCCGCACCCGCCTCGAGCGCGGGGACGCGCGCGTTCTGGTCACGACGGAGTCACTCTACGCTCGGAAGGTCGCGAGCCTGCGCGCCGCGCTGCCGAAGCTCGAGCACGTTCTGCTCGCGGCGCGCCAGCCCGGGTCGGCCGCGCCGCTCGAGACACACGACCTCGGGCCGCTCCTCGCGCGCTCGAGCCCGCGCTTCGAGATCCCACCGACCGACGCCGGGGACATGGCGCTGCTCCACTTCACCAGCGGCACGACGGGCGCGCCCAAGGGCGCCGTCCACGTACACGGCGCGGTGTTGGCCCACCATGCGACCGCGCTCTACGCCCTCGACCTGCATCCGGACGACACCTTCTGGTGTACGGCCGATCCGGGTTGGGTCACCGGCACCTCGTACGGCATCGTCGCGCCGCTCACGCACGGCGTGACGAGCCTCGTCGACGAAGCCGACTTCGACGCCGAGCGCTGGTACGCGACCCTCGAGAAACAGCGAGTCACGAACTGGTACACGGCGCCCACGGCCGTCCGCATGCTGATGAAGGTGGGCGCCGAGCTGCCGCGGCGCTTCGATCTCTCGCGCCTGCGCTTCGTCTCGAGCGTGGGCGAGCCGCTGAATCCGGAGGCGGTCGTCTGGGGTCAGGAGGCGCTCGGCCTGCCGATCCACGACAACTGGTGGCAGACGGAGACCGGCGGAATCATGATCGCGAACTTCGCGTCGCAGGAGATCCGGCCGGGCTCGATGGGCCGACCGCTGCCGGGCATCGACGCCGCGATCGTGCAGCGCGCACGCGACGGCGGCGTCACCGAGCTCCGCGATCCCGACACAGTCGGCGAGCTCGCGCTGCGCCCGGGCTGGCCGTCGATGTTCCGCGGCTACCTGCACGACGAGGAGCGCTACCGGAAGTGCTTCGCGGGCGGCTGGTATCTGTCCGGCGATCTCGCGCGGCGCGATCGCGACGGCTACTTCTGGTTCGTCGGCCGCGCCGACGACGTGATCAAGTCGTCGGGTCACTTGATCGGGCCGTTCGAAGTGGAGAGCGTGCTGATGGAACATCCCGCGGTCATCGAGGCGGCGGTGATCGGGAAGCCCGATCCCGTGGCGGGCGAGATCGTGAAGGCCTTCGTGGTGCTGCGCGCGAGTCACTCGGCGAGCCCCGCGCTCGCGCGCGAGATCACCGGCTTCGCGCGCTCGCGCCTGGGCGCCGCGGTCGCCCCGAAGGAGCTCGAGTTCCGCGACGGGGTGCCGAAGACCCGCAGCGGGAAGATCCTGCGCCGCCTGTTGCGCGCGCGCGAGCTCGGCCTGCCCGAGGGAGACACTTCGACCCTGGAGGGCGCCGAGTGACTCCGGAGGCGCCGCTCGCGCCTCGCGACCGCGAGCATGCGCTGCGCTTGCTGCGGGCCATGCTGCGCATCCGCCGCTTCGAAGAGGCCTGCGCGGAGCAGTACTCGAAGGGGAAGATCCGCGGCTTCCTCCACCTGTACGTCGGCCAGGAGGCCGTCGCGGTCGGCGTCATCGAGTGTCTCACGGCCGACGACGCGATCGTGGCGACCTATCGCGAGCACGGTCACGCGCTCGCGCGCGGCATCGATTCGCGCCCGCTCATGGCCGAGATGTTCGGCAAGGTCGAGGGCTGCAGCCGCGGGCGCGGCGGCTCGATGCACGTCTTCGATGCGGCGACTCGCTTCTACGGCGGAAACGCGATCGTCGCCGCCGGTCTGCCGCTCGCCGTCGGGCTCGCACTCGCGGACCGGATGCAGAATCGCGACCGAGTCACGGTCTGTTTCTTCGGCGAGGGTGCGATGGCCGAAGGTGAGTTCCACGAGTCGATGAACCTCGCGGCGCTCTGGCGGCTGCCCGTGCTGTTCGCGTGCGAGAACAACCTGTACGCGATGGGCACCGCCCTCGCGCGCTCCGAGTCGGAAACGAATCTGTGCGTGAAGGCCGCGAGCTACGAGATGCCCGCCTGGTCCGTCGACGGGATGGACGTGCTCGCGGTCGAGGACGCGGCGCGGCGCGCAGTCACCGCGGTGCGCGGCGGCGGCCCGCTGTTTCTGGAGCTGCGCACCTACCGGTTCCGCGCGCACTCCATGTTCGACCCGCAGCTCTACCGCGAGAAGAGCGAGGTCGAGGCGTGGAAGCAGCGCGACCCGATTCCGACGTTCGTCGCGCGCGCCCAGGCGAGCGGCGCGCTCGGCGCCGACGACGCGGCGCGCATCGAGGAGGAAGCCGCCGCGGAGATGGTCGCCGCGGTCGACTTCGCGGAAGCGGGGCACTTCGAGCCGGTCGCCGACCTCGCGCGTCACGTCTTGTTCGAGGGCGGGGCGCAGTGACCGGCGAGCGCATCAAGCAAAGCTTCCGCGAGGCGTTTCGCCAGTCACTCCGCGAGGCGCTGGTGCGCGACGAGCGCGTGTTCCTCATGGGCGAGGATGTCGGGCGCTACGGGGGAAGCTACGCCGTGAGTCATGGCTTCCTCGAGGAGTTCGGGCCGGACCGGATTCGAGACACTCCGCTCTCGGAGTCCGCGTTCGTCGGCGCGGGAATCGGCGCCGCGCTGGGCGGCATGCGGCCGATCGTCGAGCTCATGACCGTGAACTTCAGCCTGCTCGCGATGGACCAGATCCTCAACGGCGCCGCGACTCTCTCGCACATGTCGGGCGGACAGTTTCACGTGCCGCTGGTGATTCGCATGGCGACGGGTGCGGGGCGACAGCTCGCCGCGCAGCACTCGCACAGCCTCGAGGGCTGGTACGCGCACATTCCGGGCATCAAGGTGGTCGCGCCCGCGACCCTCGAGGACGCGCGCGGAATGCTCCACACCGCGCTCGAGGACCCGAACCCGGTGCTGATCTTCGAGCACGCGCGGCTGTATCCGGTCGAGGGCGAGGTCGCGGCTGACGCTGGCCCCGTCGATCTCGAGCGAGCGGCGCTGCGCCGCGCGGGCCGCGACGTCAGTCTGATCGCCTATGGCGGCACGCTCGATCGCGCGCTCGAAGCGGCGGAGTCACTCGCCGGACAGGGCATCGAGGCGGAGGTGCTCGACCTGCGCGTGCTGCGGCCGCTCGACGAGGCCGCGATCCTGGCGAGCGTCGCCCGCACTCACCGCGTCGTGATCGTCGACGAAGGCTGGAAGAGCGGCAGTCTCTCGGCGGAGATCGCGGCGCGCATCGCCGAGCACGCGCTCGGCGAGCTCGACGCCCCGATCCGCCGCGTGTGCTCGGCCGAGGTGCCGATTCCGTACCCGAAGCACCTCGAGGACGCGGCGCTGCCTCAGGCCGCGCGCATCGCCGAAGCGGCGCGCGAGCTGGTGCGCGGTGGCTGACTTCCAGATGCCGTCGCTCGGCGCGGACATGGACCGCGGCAAGATCCTCGAGTGGCGCAAGCAGGTCGGTGACTCGATCGCGCGCGGCGAGATCGTCGTGCTCGTCGACACCGACAAAGCCGAGATCGAGGTCGAGAGCTTCTCCGCGGGCGTGCTCGAGGCGATTCTCGTGCCCGTCGGTGAGACCGTCCCCGTCGGCACGCCGATCGCGCGGATTCGCAGCGCCGAAGCGGGCGCGCGGCCGGCGCCGAAGCCCGTGACTCCGCCGCCGCCGGCGCCGCCAGCACCGCAGCCCGCGATCGCGAGACCTCCGGCGGTGACTCCACGCGAGTTACCCCCCGCGCCCGCGGTCGCGTCCGCCGCGGCGCGCCCGCACGCGACGCCGCTCGCGCGCCGCGTCGCAGCGGAGCTCGGCGTCAATCTGGCGTCCGTCGCCGGCACCGGCGCCGATGGCGCGATCACCCGCGAAGACGTCGAGCGGGCCGCGGCTCCACGCGCCGCCGCGCCGCCGCCGGCGGTGGCGCCCGCCGCGCGCGACCGCGCCGCCGCCATGCGCAGCGCGATCGCCACCGCGATGGAGCGCGCGAACCGCGAGATACCGCACTACTACGTCGAGTCACGCGTCGACCTCGCGAACGCGATCGCCTGGCTCGCGGCCACGAACGCGGCGCGTCCGATCGCCGATCGCGTGCTGCCCGCGGCTCTCTTCGTGAAGGCGGTCGCGCTCGCCGCGCGCGAAGTGCCGGAGCTGAACGGATTCTGGCGCGACGGCGGGTTCGTTCCGGCGAGCGAGGTGCACGTGGGCCTGATCGTGTCCTTGCGCCAGGGCGGCTTGCTCGCGCCCGCGCTGCGCGACGTGTGCGAGAAGAGCGTCACTCAGCTGATGGCCGACCTGCGCGACGTCGTGGCGCGCGCACGGGCCGGCAAGCTGCGCAGCTCCGAGGTCTCGGGCGCGACCATCTCACTCACGAACTTGGGCGACCAGGGGGCCCAGCGCGTGTTCGGAGTCATTATGCCGCCGCAGGTGGCGCTGGTCGGCTTCGGTCGAGTCACTGAGCAGCCGGTCGCGGCGGGCGGATTGATCGGCGTTCGTTCCGTTGTCGACGTCACGTTGGCCGGCGACCACCGGGCGAGCGACGGCCACCGCGCGGGGCGCTTCCTGGCCGCGCTCGCGCGCAGGCTAGCCGAGCCGGAGTCCCTGTGACTCGCGATGCGCTGCGCCGCGAGGTTCTCGAAGCGCTCGCCGAGATCGCGCCCGAGGCCGACCCCGCGAGCCTGCGCGGAGGCGTGCCGCTGCGCGATCAGCTCGACCTCGACTCGATGGACTTCCTGAACTTGCTGATCGCGGTGCACCAGCGGACCGAGGTCGAGATCCCCGAAGCCGACTATGGAAAGCTCGCGAGCCTGGACCAGATCGTCGCTTACCTCGAGGCGCGCCAGCCGGGCGGCCGGGACTAGGAACGGTCGTTGCAGTGAGTGCGGCCATGGACATTCACTGGGACGACTTGGGCGAGGTGAGCGAAAAACAACGGGAGAGCATCGAGGCGCGCCTGCGGCGGCTCACGGCGCAGCACGACGACGTGCTCTCGATTCGCATCGCGGGGCACGCGAGTCAGCACCATCGCCATGGCGGGCGCGAAGTCCACATCACCGCGGAGGCGAAGGGGCGGAGGATCGCGGCGTCGCGCGGCGCGGCCGATCTCGCGCAGGCGCTCCACGACGCCCTCGACGTGTTCAGCCGCGAGCTGCGGCGGTCGCGCGCGCGCCAGTCCGCGCGTCCGGTTCCGCGCGCCGCCGGTCCCGCGCTGCTCGGTGTCGTCGACCGCGTGGACCGCGAAGGCGGCTACGGCTTCGTGCTCACCGACGACGGGACCTCCGTCTACTTCCACCGCAACGCGGTGTCGGGCGGTCTGTCGTTCGAGGGCCTCGAGGTCGGCCAGCGAATCGCGCTGAACGTCGAGGCCGGCGAGGAAGGGCCACAGGCCACGGTGATTGCGCCGGCCGCCCCGGATGCGCCCTCGCCGTGACTCGTCAGTCCTTCATGTCCTCGAGCACGCGGAGCAGGTCGAACGCAGTCACGATGCCGAGGAGCTGCGATCCCTGCGTCACGAAGACGCGGTGAATGTGGCGGGCGC